>Ga0172374_1000002_pt1 | contig 283171 bp, 277 predicted proteins | sample LakKiv3m_FD_114536 | JGI IMG/M metagenome (GOLD analysis project Ga0172374, IMG submission 114536) | Freshwater microbial communities from Kabuno Bay, South-Kivu, Congo - kab_092012_10.3m | ecosystem: Environmental > Aquatic > Freshwater > Lake | place: Democratic Republic of the Congo... | reverse complement strand
TCTGGTCGAGTTATATGAAAAAGTTAGAACCTGTTTCCTCTAAGCTCGTCCCGCTTCGCGGGACTCGCTCTGTCAGCGCGGCGCCCCCACCCGCCGCGCTTCCGTTATTATTTTTTGCGCGCGCGATTTTTCGCTCCCTTCACTCGCGTTCGGTAGGATCATAATAACACAAAAGCAGTTTATTCTGATTCCGTATCAACCCACCCACCCAAAAAGAGAATTGATGGCGGCGACCCCGCCTTTGTGCGAGCGGGCGCCCTAGGGGGCGCCTCGCCTGAGCGCTGGCGATTTAGTATCGTTTTCAGTCTCTTCCGGGGTCTTTTCCCGTTTATCATCTCCTGCAGCCGGCGGGATGTCCGCTTTTTCGCCCCCGCCGCTAATATCATATTCCCATCCAATACTCGTTCGGCTACGCACCACGTTCGGATCGTGGTTAGAGCCCCGCCGGGGACGGCGGGTCTTTTTCAGCACGTACTACCCGAAGGAGCGGGGGCGGCGGATGCCGCCCTTGTTAGGTGTATAGTGGATATATGAAGAAGAAACGGGTGCAGATGTTCTTGCTTCCTGCACTTATCATTTCTGTAGTCTTGAATATATTCCTCTTGTTTCGGGGTTCCGTTCCTACTTCTGGGGTTAAGGTGATTGGTGTGATAGACGGAGATACTGTGGTACTAGAGGGGAAATCCCGCGTTCGGCTTCGCTATGTGGATGCGCCGGAGGAGGGATTGTGTGGATATAAACAGGCAAGCGAGGAATTGGAACGTTTGGTGATGGGAAAGACAGTGAGGATTGAGGAAACTATACCCGATACGTACGGCAGGGGAATGGCGTTAGTTTATGCAGGAAATACTCTGATCAACAAAAAAATGGTTGCTTCCGGTTGGGTTAGGTATCATCATGACAATTCTAAAGTTACCCAAGCTGTAAAAGCCGTGAGCGACCTTGCCCGTCAGGAAAAGCGTGGCATCTATGGCTCATGTCAGTCTATGGAGAACACCAAGAATCCAAAGTGTATTATCAAAGGGAATATCGATAAATCTACGGATACGCATATTTACTATATTCCAGGGTGTGCACAATATAATTTTACGTTGGTAGAACAGGACATTGGGGAACAGTGGTTTTGTTCGGAGAGTGAGGCAAGAAAGGCAGGGTACGTCATATCCATGACGTGTAAGTAATTTATTCTCCCCTTATATATAAGGAATAAGAGGTAAAAGTAAAAATAGAAAAGACTGTGGTATCAATCTAAATCGAAAATTTCGATTACCTACCGGTAGGTAATGAATTTATTTAACTCTTTTCCAAAATAAAGGATACGTTTCGTCTTGGGTGTAGTGGGACGAAATGTATTGTTTGACTTCATCATTGGGTTGCGCCCAAGGCTTACCGTCTATGTTAAGGTATGGAACGCGTTCTTTCTCCAAATAGTTTTGAATAGGTCCGTAACGGGTAATTAAGTCCGACGGCAGATCATAAAATGTGAATCCGTAGGGAATGGGATATGCCAACGGCCTGAATAATACCCCTGGATACACTGATTGGTTTTCCGGAATATATTTCCAAGTCGAACGTATGGATTCTTTTGTTTCTTTACCCGTTACTTTAGCTCGCTCGAAGTTCGCTTGGATGCTTGAGACTAAATATATGCAATACATGCCTGAAAATAAAAGAAGAGTTCCGATATATAGGGCTTTGTACGATTTTACCTTATGTAAAAATGTTGCAAGAGCGACCGCTCCAAACAATGCAAAGAGCCATGTGAGAGGTATGTAATATTGGATAAATACAGAGCGAATAAAAAATAAGGAAATCCATTGCACACCAAGAGATACAGTAAGGACATTACTGAACATATTTTTTCGAGATAAGGTGTGCGATGTAAAGTCAGATGCGATTAAGGTATTGTAGGCACCTGCAAAAGCTAAAAGCGGTAAAGCCCAAATATACTGGAATAAGATAGGTTTGAATGATAATCCGAAAATTGTTGAAGGCGATGGCCAATAAAAGTTCCCCATTGGAACAGGATATTTGAGTGACTCATTGATAGCACGAGCATCAAATATAAGATTGGTTATCATGGGCATAAAAGCCCCGTTGAATAGATAGTAAAGGCTAAAAAGTATGATAGGGAGACCTACTCCAATACAAAGTTCAAAGAGTCCAATAAATTTATATCGCAATCGGTAAAAAAATAACACAAGGAAGAGTGCTCCCAAACTAGGAATTATTTTTATTGATGCGATGAGAGAAATTCCCAAGACAATACCAGCAAGCAATATCGTGTACTTCTTTTGGGCTATTAACCCATGTGTTAGGGCAACAAGCCCGATAACGTAAATGGTCATCAAAAAGTTGTCCGGCCGAATTTGCATGGAAACATATGCGGTGAAGGGGTCTAATAAAAAGAGTGGTAAGAAAAGGAGTGCTGCAAGCTTGCCAAAGAGCATGCGGATAAGTAATGAAGCACCTACTATTCGAAGGACAAAGAGGATGATCATGACCACTCGTGCGGCCTGAATTGTATCCAAGGTAAAGCCTGATGCATGAAACAACGGTGACAAAAATGAATAAAATAGCGGTGAATACGGTAAAAAGAAATCCGTAAATGGTTTATATCCCGAAGATAGCAGATATACCGAGTTTGCGTGGTACAGCTCGTCGATGTCAAACTCAAAAAAGTATCCGGATCGAATAACCGTAAAGGCCAAGAGAATAATAGAAGCAAGAAAAATACTAATAAAAATTGTTTTTAGAACTGATGGGCTCTTTCGGAGATTCATCAACTAATTATAGTTCGTTGGATATAAAAATGTATATTGATTAATTCTGGATTCAGAATTCTAGTTGGTGCTTGACACTGAAAAATCTAGGTGATATGACTGAATAGAATTGATATGTGTTTAAAAGTATTCACTTCTGTATTATTGTTAGGATTATTCCTGTTTACTCTTCCAAAAACGGTATTCGCAAGTGTTTCCTCGTGTAAATATTACGTGTTAGATCCATGGGATCCCTCCGAAGCAGGCGTTGCACAAAACTCTAACCTACCCATTTCCGTTTCTTACGGAAGAGCATCAGCTTCAAATGATATAACCAATGTACGTGTCACTCATGATCAAGGAAATACAATAGGCTCAACAAACAATGGGTTTGATGGGTATTACACATCAAAAACATATGATGCAAATGGCGTTTATATTGTGGCCGCTTCCAGTCTTAACTCACATGTCACTGGAACTGCCGAAGCAAGTGTAATTTTAAATAGTAATTTTTCAGATACGACTACATTTCAAGTTGAAATGTCTGACGATGGAGGCTCAAATTATACATCGTGCGTTCGTAGAGATGACTCTACTGTCTACCATACCTCATTATTGATCGAGCCACCGCCTCCAATCACGATTGGCATGTCTCCTGCAACATCATCCGTAACCGTTGGCACACCGTTTAATGTAGATGTTGAGGTTGATGGCGGGACGACCGCGTTCAATGCAGCTCAGGCAACGGTTACCGTATCGTCAAATCTTGCGATCACTGGCCTTCATAATCCAAGTTCCAACGCATGTAATTTTCAATATGTGGAAGCGCCATCAACATCCGACCCATCATTTGCCGGTGCGCTGTTCAATTCATCTTCAACCAACTGTAAGGCATACACTCTGACGCTCACCCCACAGTCATCCGGCACGGGAACGATTACGTTCACCGACGGATCAATAAAGTCGTTCGCCAGTGCGGAAGAAATTATGACCGATGTTGTTAACGGGTCCTACACAATCAGTGGGGCAACCCCCACGCCGACACCGACACCGGTGCCAAATCTCACCATCAATACCTATCCCGCAGACACGTATAGCTCCACCTATCTTTTGAGTGGAACGAGGGACACCGCGATTATCGAGGTGTTCGTTAACGGTTCCAGCGCCGGCGTATCCTATCCGACTTCAACCACATGGGAAGTTACGGTTAATCTCTCTTTGGGAAACAATAATTTCACGGTGCACGGTGAGGACGCAAACAACATCCCGACGGCAACCCAGTATGTCACGATCAACAGGCATACGCTTGGGGATATCAACGGAGACGGCCTCGTGAATCTGACGGATGCTTCACTCTTTGCCGTCGATTGGGGTAAGACGAGCGGTCTAACCTATGCGCTTTCGGATATGAATGGTGACGGATCAGTAAACCTGACGGACTTTTCGATACTCGCCAAGCTTGAGGAATAACCTTCCTGCCTCACAAATATTTCCTGCGTGATATGATCGGTAAGGAGCTTGTCATGGCAAAAAAGATAGTCGCAACCATACTAACCTCTTTCGTTTTTTTGTTATTCGGTAGCTCGCCTGTTATCGCGGCGAAAACCACGATAATGGTTGCGCCTTCTACCGGTTCATATAACGCCTCGTTTCAGGTGAGCGTTGTCATTGATGGCAACGGTGACGTATTCAATGCCGCCGAAGCCATTGCCTCGGTGTCGGCAAACCTCGCCGTTCAGGATGTCGTACTGGGAGATTGTAATTTTTCCTATATCCGTCCCCCGAGTGTAGCTAACTTGTCATTTCGCGGTGTTGCGCTTGGGAAGTCGTTGAAAAAGTGCACGGTTTACACCGCGACGTTAGCTCCGGTATCGCAGGGGTCTGGTTCTGTTACGCTTTCCGAAGCATCGGTGAAACGGTATGGCGATGCGGTCAACGTTCTTTCATCTGTCCAAAACGGATCTTATACCCTCACAGGGGCAGTTTCGGTAAATACTGCTACCACTCCAGAGCCGCAGGAAGGTCTGTATTCTGTCGTGTTAAACGTTTCATCCGTCAAAGAAAACAAGCCACTTGATGGAATAAAAGTAGTACTAAAATCCGTATCGTCCGATAAACCATTGGAATCGGTAACGGACAAATCCGGGCGTGTGCAATTTCTGAATATACCGTCTGGTGTCTACCAGCAGACGGCAGAAGGATTTTCCGGAGATACCATTATCAATGTTACCGGACCGAATAAAGTATTAGTGCTAGGGATAAAACTCACTCCGGCAGAGAAGAATTATCTTATTATTCTCGGAAGTGCGGGGACACTCATTATCATCGGCATTGTCATTTTTCTCAGATTACGTAAACCTCGTCGAATTTGATTTTTGTATGTACAAGAAGGTATTCTTTGGCATTATTTTGATTATTCTCGCTGTTAGTGTGCGTTTCTTATATGCGACCTATCAGCCCCAACCGCTTCTTAACGCAGACAGCTACGGATATTACGGTTTCGGCAAACAAATAGTAGAGCGCCCCACGCTTTCTTCGTTTATTAATCAATATAGGGTTCCCGTGTATTCAACAATTCTTGGCGGCCTTACGGCACTTAACGGCAAAACAAGCGTGCCATTGGATGCGCCTGCTTTCCGTCCGGTGATTTCGCAGTTGCTCTTTATTCAGGGAGGATTGGCTGTGTTTGGTATCGCCGTACTATATGTACTCCTCATTCAGTTATCCATTCCGGTTGCCTGGTCATTTGTTGTCAGTCTGTTTCTGTCCTTGAACGTTTATGCATATCCGCTGGAGCGCGCGGTTATGACCGACAGTTTTGCTTCAACACTATTGATAAGTCTTACGTATATGCTTGTCCAGTTGGTCCAGAAGCCAACGGCGCGGGTGTATGTGTTATTTGGAGTGTTGTCGGCTATAAGTTGGTTATTACGTCCTAACCTATTGCTTGTTTCGTTATTGTCTTTGCCTTTATTACTTTTGGTGAAGACAAATAAGAAATTTATTCACACGAATATTCAAGTATTTTGTGTTTCTTTATTACTGCCAATAGTTTTCGTATTTTTTAATTCCTATTATCATGGCTATACCGGCATTTCTCAGATTAACGAAATTAACCTGCTCGGAAGGATTTTAGAGTTTAACCTTTCTGTGGAAGCAGGGAAAGAGCAGTCAAAGTACTATAACGCGGTGCTCGAAAACAGGAAAGGCAGCGGTTTGACCATGCCATACCGGTTTATAGACACATATGCGCCGATTACCTATGTAGATACGAAGTTGATGGGCGAGTTACAGAAATTTGACCGTGCCGTTATCGCTGCGAATTTACCGTCTTATATCATTCAAGCCATTTCATATATTCCGAATATATTTTCCGATGAACCGCCGCTTCTTGCTATAGATACGAAGTCTACAGTGGGTGCTGCAGGTTTCTTTGCGTTGTTATGGAGTATTTCTCGCGGAGTATGGCAGTTAGGATATCTTGTATTCATATTATGGCCGGTATCCGTTTGGTTTTATTTAAGAAAACCTGATACTTCTCATATGATACCAGTGATTTTGGGAGTAATTAGTGTTAGTCAGTTGCTCGTAATTGTATTTTTTGATTATTATGATCCCGGTCAGTACGCGCGGCTTGCTTCAGTAATCCAGCCACAGACGTATTTATTTATTGTGATGCTTGTTCACAACGCGATGACTATGAAGAAAGATTTGTGATCAATCTTACTCTAGACATGTCGCTTTAGCGAACATTGTATTCAAGGTAAAACTGGTCGGCATACTGATAGGCAAAATAGTTCAGGATAGCCCTACGATATATCCAAAGAAGTAAGTATATGGGTACGAGACAAAGTGAAGAGAAGAAAATTATCTGATTGGGAACGAGGGTGCTGACGATGGCCGAAATAAAACAAAGGGTGATAGAAAAAGGAGTAGAGGCAATTAAATTTCGCCAAAAGCCGTATCGAATATTGTATTGCAATAATAATCTTCCATTTCCTAATTTCTGCCGCATTAGTCCTGTCACTTCTTTGACTCTTTTTCTTGCCTCAAGCTCATTCAAGGTTTCTTCTTCTTGGGTTAGAAACGTTATGTTAAACTCATTGCATATTTTATTACAGAGTTGCTGACGTTTTTCCTGACTAAATCTTGTATTTGAATGAAGCAGTAGCGATGTTGTTGGAAAATAGAATTCATCCCCAAAAATTTTCATCTCGAGCAATTTTCCTACATTCCTAGTTATATCAGTGCCGAAATATATAAATACAAAGGTTAGAAATAAGCCAAAAGTCAATTTTACATATGCAGCGGCCTCATCATAAGATGTAAATACAGTAAGCATTATCAGATACGCAGGCAGCAATGCTAGAACAGTCGGATAAAGCCGTGCCTCGCGGCCGTATCTATCAAAGAATTGATTTAACAGTTTTTCCCACATGCAATTACTCCTCTTCAAAACTCGTTAAGAATTCCGCGAAAGCAATTGGTCCCCAATTTGGACGTATAGGAACGTCGTCGCTGTGATAGCAATGATTTTCACCGCATGTTCGAGCAACTCTGACGCCTCTTCGGATTAAAGCATTCGTCACTCGTGGAGAAGGGTGATCCTTGCTATCGGGAGCGGCGGAGATCATGGCGAATTTATGAATCGTTTGCCCTTCCGGTAAAATGGGCCCTATAATTTTATTTAGAAGAGTTGGTCCTAGATTTCGCTTGCTCCCGTGATGGGGGACGTGTTGGTAGTTTACATTAGCCGCTAAATCGTATTGAAGTGAGGCAGTATATTCTAGTGCTTGTGTAAGAGCTGGTACGCCTGCGTCGCCAACAAAGAGGAAATTTTTTCCGAGTTGAAAATGGGTGATGACGCTGGAATTGTTCCGCGCGCTTACTGCATCTTCTTCGGGGTCAACGAGTTCGTCTTTGTGCCATAGTTCTGTGATCGTATTTTTTGCTTTTTGAAATAACGAGCTCAAGGTAATGCCAGCGCTTTCGTGAAAAGTGGAGACAAGTTCGAAGTAGTAGTCCAGGCTTGGACCAAGTACCGTAATAACATCAAACTTTGTCATTCCCTGGAATGGTTCAACAATTGGGATTCCTTTCTGATTAGCTAATTTTTCAAGATCGTATGCAGCCTGAAGCGATTTTTTGAAAGAAGTGCTGCTTGCAAGCGCATCGAATCCACGATCTTCCGCCATTTTCTTTACTTCGTCACTGATATTCCATGGCGTATGCATCCATAGTTCGCCGACCTTCAATTCATCCAGAACTATATGGAGTCCGTTAATGTGATCGGCATCCGGGTGCGTTGAGATGACTAGATCAACGTAGTCGGTGGCATACTCCTCTTTAATTCTTTTTACCAACAGTTCGCCTGATGATTTGAAGCCTCCGTCAATCACTATCACTCTCTGGCTTGATGGGTTCGATATGAAATCGCCAAAACGAAGCGCAATAGCGTCACCGCTTTTGGATTCTTCCCCAACTGCTAGAATATCAACTTCGTATGCCATAGTTTATCCACGAGGGGGAAACGGATCGCGCCCGTATGTCCACTCATCACGGAAAGTACCACTATCACTTTGGACGCGAATTTGAGAGAGTGTTCCCGCCGGTAATCCGGCAACGTGCCGCCGTGCGATGCGGATAGCCTCGCTCTGGGTGCTTGTTACTTGTGACTGGCAGTGGTCGCACTGCACTCTCCATTGAGTGCCGCTTGATAATACGTAAATAACCTGTCTCATAATGCTCCTCCTTTGCCAACAAAATACCTCCCTGGGAACGGGAGGCAGATACCCAAAACCCAATTGTTTACATATATACTCCCTTTTGGTAGAATTATCAATAGTAGAAATATGAATACCAAAGATAAGATTTCGGACAGGGCTCGGATGGTTCTTAATTTTGTTAAGTCCTATCAACAATCCCACGGATTCGCACCATCCATACAGGAAATCCGTCACAATACAGACCTCCTATCACTTCGAGGAGTGATTATTCAGTTAGATAAGTTAGAGAAGGTTGGCTTGATTCGTCGTCATAAGCGCATTGGTCGGGCTATTCAAGTACTCGAAAGTGCTAAACCCGAAAAAACGGCACGTGTGCCATTGGTCGGTGAGGTTCATGCCGGGCCACTAACATTTGCAGAAGAGAATATTATTGAGAACAGAAATATTCCCAAATCTCTCCTTAAGGGGAGAAAGGATGCATTTTTACTGCGGGTTAAGGGTAATAGTATGAATAAAGCAGGGTATTTTCCGGAAGACATCGTAATTGTAGTACCGGCATCCCAAGCCCAGAACGGCGATGTGGTTGTTGCTTATAGTGGAGAGGAAGATGGCGCCACGCTTAAGAAATTGCGACATATCCATGGATTTTTTGCGTTAGTACCACAGAGCTCGGATTCAAAATATAAGCCTATTATCGGAAACGACATTCAAATACAGGGTAGAGTTATTGGTAAGCTACCAAGATAAGGCATATCAATTAGTTTCGCAGGACGAAAAATTTTTTGCGGGGGCGGGGAAGAAATCCCAAAGGGATTTCTTTTCGGGTCGATACGTTTGCGGAAGCGCGGCGGGTGGGGGCGCCGCGCTGACAGAGCGAGTCCCGCGAAGCGGGACGAGCTTAGAGGAAACAGGTTCTAACTTTTTCATATAACTCGACAAGAAAAGAGTCAGTCGCCGCAAGATTTTCAGAGGCTCGCGCGATGCGGGCGCGCGAGATGGCGGCAAAGCCCTGACGAAACTCGGCGGTGAGCCGCCGATGAGGAGAAAGAAAAAGAAAGACCGCCCCCGCAAAAAATTTCTCACTCTCCGCCTACGGCGGATCGTGAGTGAATACTGCCTATGATTAAATACATCGCGTATTGCAGGAAGTCCAGGGATGAAGCGGACAGACAGATATTGTCAATAGAGGCACAGATCGCGGAACTTACAGAGTTTGCCAAACGGGAACGGTTGGAGATAGTCGAGTTTGTCACCGAAGCAAAAACCGCAAAGATGCCGGGGCGCGAACAGTTTGCAAAAGTTCTTACACTTATCGAAAAGGGGAAAGTGGAAGGCATACTCGCCTGGCATCCGGATCGCCTTGCTCGTAACTCGATGGACGGCGGAAAGATTGTCTACCTTCTGGATATAGGGAAGCTCCACGACCTCAGGTTCCCCACGTTTTGGTTTGATAACACGCCGCAGGGTAAGTTCATGCTCTCTATCGCGTTTGGTCAGTCAAAGTATTATGTAGACAATCTTTCCGAAAATGTCCGGCGCGGGCAGCGACAGAAGCTTCGCAACGGCGTCTACCCGTTCAAAGCCCCGTTTGGCTATGTGAATAATCCGAGAACGCGAGGCATAGATATCGACCCCGTTACCTCCAAAATCGTACAGGAGATGTATACCAAGCTTCTCAACGAAAAGTGTTCGTTTACAGCCATTGCTCAATATCTTAAGGATGCCTATGGTCTTACGAAGAAAAACGGGAAACGGTGGCATATCGACACCATCAAGCATCACTTATCCAACAGGTTCTATATCGGCATTATCACCATGAACGGCGAGTATTACGAAGGAACGCATGAGACATTTATCAGTAGAGAAGTTTTTACGGACACGCAGAAACAGATCGACAGGATATGCAGACCACGAAAGGGCCGCCACGCTTTTGCGTTTTCTGGACTCGCGAAATGCGGCGCCTGTGGCGCGGCGATCACGGCGGAAACCCATACTAAGCACTATCCCCATACCGGAAGGACGGCAACCTACAACTATTATCGATGTACCAGAAAACTCAAACCGTGTGACGAGCGACCTGTCACGGAACCGGATTTGGAAACGCAACTGCGTGGCATTTTGGAAAATGTTTCGCTTCCGCAGTCTTGGGCAGATCAATGGAGCCTGTGGGTAGATAGAGATGAGATACGGGAGGCGCAGTCGGCGGAGGCGACTATAGGTGCGCTTAAACAGGAGGTAAAAGATATAGATCGAAAGGCAAATATGTTGCTCGATAGCTACCTCGACCAAGTCATAGATGCGGACACCTTCAAGCAAAAGAAAAATCAATTTTTCGAGGAGAAAATCAAACTTCAAGAAACGATAGGCAAACTGGAAGCGGGAGGGTCTGCGTGGATTGAACCGATGCGGGAGTTTATACAAACGGCAGTACAATGCGAAAAAATCGCGCGCGCAAAAAATAATAGCGAAGATGTCGCCATCTTCGCCAAACGTATCGGCTCGAACTTCTTTTTATCTGATCGGCGGCTCACCGCCGAGTTTCGTCAGGGCTTTGCCGCCGTCTCGCGCGCCCGCATCGCGCGAGCCTCTGAAAATCTTGCGGCGACTGACTCTTTTCTTGTCGGGGTGGGCAGACTTGAACTGCCAACCTTTCGCACCCCATGCGAATGCGCTAGCCAATTGCGCCACACCCCGTCTTCGTAATTCGGGCCTATTCCTCTCTGGGACGAAACCTACGGTTTCTTCCCAACGATTTTCCCTTCAAAGGAATGATAATGGTCTAGGGTTCCGAAATTCGGAGAACCAACCCTCTTACGATCCTTGTATTCTACCATTTTATATGTAAGAATGGAAAAGAATTTCCTGCCCCAAATATTTCCTCAAGGAGGTAGCAGTATGGCACAAGACCAAAAACTCCAGGCGATCAAGCTTGCGATGGAACAAATCGAGAAGCAGTACGGCAAGGGCTCGATTATGAAGTTAGGGGAAAAAGCCAATATCCGTGATGCGATCGACGTAGTTTCGACCGGCATCCTTCCTCTGGATTTGGCACTTGGCGTCGGCGGCGTTCCCCGCGGCCGGATCATCGAAGTGTATGGGCCGGAAGCGTCCGGTAAGACGACGGTATGTCTTTCCATTATTTCCGAAGCGCAGAAGCACGGCGGGGTTGCGGCATTTATTGATGCCGAACACGCATTGGACCCCCAGTGGGCGGAACTACTGGGTGTGAAGCTTGATGACCTCCTCATCTCGCAGCCGGATACGGGAGAGCAAGCGCTCGAAATTGCGGAAACGCTGATTCGTAGCGGGGGTGTTGACATTATCGTCATCGACTCCGTCGCGGCACTGGTTCCGAGAGCGGAAATCGAGGGAGAGATGGGAGACAGTATGGTGGGTGTACAGGCGCGGCTCATGTCCCAGGCCTTGCGGAAACTGACGGCGGTGATTTCCAAATCCAAGGCCGTCGTCATTTTCACGAACCAGTTGCGGCAGAAGATCGGCGTCATGTTCGGAAATCCCGAGACAACTCCTGGAGGGCTTGCTCTAAAGTTCTATGCCAGCGTCCGGATGGACTCGCGGAAAATCGAGACACTTAAAGACGGGGACCGCGTCATCGGAAGCCGCCACCGGATCCGGATCGTCAAAAACAAGGTTTCGCCGCCGTTTCGTACTGCCGAGTACGACGTCATGCACGACGGCATATCGAAGGAAGGCGCGATCATTGATGTCGGTGTGGAGTTGGGAGTGGTCAGTAAATCCGGCGCATTTCTAAAGTACGGTTCCCAGATGTTAGGGCAGGGCAAGGAAGCGGCTAAGTTGTATCTCAAGGAGAACGTCAAAGTCGCAAAGGAAATTGCCGAAGCCATCTGGAAAGCCGTCAAAAACGGTCAGGCCCCTCAAAAGCATCCGCAACCGGATAACGGGTAAGACTAATATCGGAGTTATCCGATATTGTTAATGGAAAAAGAGCAGCTGCGGTATTCCACGGGCTTTGCCCGTCGCAGCGTCGAGAAAAAACCGTTAGGTTTTGTCTCGAGACCAATTACTTCTTCTTAAATCCTTCCAGCGCATGGAGAATTTCCAAGGGCACAGCAAATACAACCGTGTTTGACTGATCGGACGATATGTCGTTAATCGAGTTTAGGGTTCGAAGGTGTAGGGCACCCGGAATATCGGCCATGGTTTTGGCGGCAATCGCCAGGTTCTTTGATGCTACGACCTCGCCTTCAGAGTTGATAATCGTCGCGCGTTTCTCGCGTTCGGCTTCTGCCTGTTTGGCCATGGTGCGTACCATGTTTTCGGGTAATTTGATGTCTTTAAGTTCCACGCTTGAGACATCCAAGCCCCAAGTACCTGCGGATTTTTCCACGATGTCGCGTATTTTGACCGCGAGTTCGTGTCGCTGGGACAGGAGCTGGTCAAGCGTTACCTCACCAATGACGTTGCGCATCGTCGTCTGGGCAAGCTGGGAAACCGCCCAGTAGAAATTTTCGACTTCGAGAATCGCCTTTTTGGCATCCACGATTTTGTAATAAATCACAGCGGTGATTTTTGTTGACACATTATCCTGGGTGATAACCTCCTGGTCCGGCTCCTCGACGACTTTCGTGCGGATATCGACCTTTTGCCATGTTTGGAATACAGGAAGTACGATCCTCCACCCTGGCTCCAAGACACCCGAGAATCTTCCGAGCGTGAATTGGACGCCCCGTTCGAATTCATTAACCTGTTTGAGGGACGAGAGGATGATGACAACGATAAGAATAAGTACTGGGGTCATTCCGGCAAAGAGAAGTTCCATAATGTGCTCCTTTGGCATTAGTATATACTCAATGGGCTTAACCGCCAACTATGGATATCGACGAGTCTACGATATATGAAAAATACATGGGGCTAGCGCTCCGGTTCGTGTCGTACCGGCCGCGAAGCAGTCAGGAGTTCCGGCAGTATCTGGAAGGCGCATTCCGGAGAAAGCACACGACCGCACCCCTCGTTCTGGAGAAAGTCATGGCGCGCCTTACGGAGCTAGGGTATATCGATGACCGCGCGTTTGTCACCTGGTGGGTTGCCCAACGGACCGGGCGAAAACCCAAAGGGCCGCAGGTTATCCGCGGTGAACTTATGAGAAAAGGTATCGGCCGCGAATTAATCGACGAGGAATTGTCGGCACGGTTGACGGGTGAGGCCTCAGAACGGGAATTAGCAGCAAGTACTGCTCAAAAAAGGCTTCCGAGACTGGCCAAATACCCTCTGATGGAGCGTAAAGCAAAGATGAGCCAGTATCTGTTGCGTCTCGGATTCAGTTCTGATGTCGTATGGGGCGTCGTTGACGAGGTGATCGCAAACGTGTAAAATACGATTACCGGCAGATTACTTGTGTATGTGCCGGCTTAGCGATCTATAAAGAACACGTAGCAAATTCATTCAAGTAGGATATGACACCATTTCAAAATCTGGAATCTCCTACCTACGCGGTACAATAAGTACGGCGTATTTTGCTGCTTCTTTATACTCGCTTCATAAGAAAGGACCACCTATGTTTGACGTACTAAAGACCCTGTCGGGTTTAGTAAAACCCAAAGCAGCTAGCGGAAAAACCCATTTTACTGCTCCTTCTACGGAGACTTCCACTGTTCCGTTAGTTGTGCAGCCTACGAAGAAACCCCAAAAGAAAAAAGAAGGGAAGACGCTTGAGCCATCAGTGGATTTTGAAGCGATGAGGAAGCTTTCAGAAGCGCAGGGGCGCGAAATCATCCTGGAAGCCAAGGATGAGGCGCTCCGGATCCGGAGATCTGCCGAAGCGGAAGTCAGAAGACTCGAGGAGGAAGTGCGGACGAGGGAAATAGCGGCAGACCGCAAAGATGCTGCGTTTGAAGTCCGGGAAAAGCGGGTCATCGAGACGGAAGAAACCCTTCTCAAAAAACAAACGGAAATCGAGGAGCTCAAACGCCAAACGATCGACAAGTTGGAAAAGGTGGCACGGCTGACAAGAGACGAGGCGAAAGACCTTATCCTTACCGAGCTTCGGGGATCGCTTGACGCTGATATTGCCCGGGAGATAAAGGAAGCCGAAGCGAAAGCGAAAGAGGAAGCGGAAACGAAAGCCCGGGAGATCTTGGTCGATGCCATGAAGCATGGCGCTACCGAATATGTTCCCGAATATACCGTTTCCGTCATCAAGGTAACCGACGAAGAAGTGAAGGGGAGAATAATCGGGAAAGAAGGCAGAAACATCAGGGCATTCGAGACCGCAACTGGTGTCGATGTCGATCTTGATGAGGAAGGGGTTATCCGGCTTTCCAGCTTTGATCCCGTCCGTCGGGAAATAGCACGGGTGACGCTCGAGCGTTTACTCCGGGACGGCCGCGTGCAGCCGGGAAGAATTGAGGAGCTCATCGAGCAAGTGAAGAAGGAAATCGAACGCATTATGTTCGAGGAGGGGCAGAAGCTTTGCCACTCAGTCGGGGTCTATAATCTTCCGCCTCCGCTTATTGCAATGCTTGGGCGTTTCAAATACCGGTATTCGTTCGGACAGAACATGATCGCGCATACGATGGAAGAAACCAAAATCGGCGTTGCCATTGCGCAGGAAATCGGCGCTGATGTGAATGTCGTACGCTTAGGTTGTTTGCTTCATGACATCGGCAAGATCGTCATGGACAAGGAAGGGAACCACGTCGAACTAGGCGTAGAACTCTGTAAGAAGTACGGGCTTCCCAAGGCGGTCATTGACTGCGTTGCTCAGCACCATGAGGATACGGCATTTACGAGTGCTGAATCCATGCTTGTCTATATCGCTGACGCGATTTCAGGAAGTCGTCCGGGCGCACGGTACGAAAATTACGACGAGTATGTCAAGCGCCTCAAGGATCTTGAGGAGATCGCAAAAAGCCATCCGGGGGTCACGGAGAGTTTCGCGTTCCAGGCGGGGCGCGAAATCCGGGTCATCGTTGATCCCGGCAAGGTGACCGACGAGAAAACGGTTTCCATGGCCAAGGACATCAGGGACGAAATTGCCAAGAAAGTCATCGTCCCGGGAAGCGTCAAGGTTACGGTCATCCGGGAACTTCGAGCCACTGAAACGGTTAAATAACCGTCGGGATTGTCGGGACAATCCAAAATATTTATCTGTTGCGATTTAGATTGTTCTAGTGCGATCTAGATAAATCTATATTGACAGGACGTGCCATTTCTTTTACAGTGCCTCGTGGAGATTGTTGCAACAATCCCTTATAAAAATTTTCCTGTTCCAGTCTTCTGCCCAAAGGGAGGTGAATTCCACATGACCAAAGCAGATCTCGTTGATGTTGTCGCAAAGAAAGCCAACCTTACGGCGAAAGCCGCACGGGAAGCAGTCGGCGCAGTATTCGGTGCAGTTACCGATGCCTTGAAGAAAGGCGACAAGGTCGTCGTGACGGGTTTCGGAACCTTCATGGTACGAAGCCGCAAGGCACGGACCGGGAGAAATCCGCAGACCGGAGCCGCGATCAACATCGCAGCACGGAAAACCCCTGGCTTTACCGCCGGGAAAGCGCTCAAAAAAGTTGTTCGCTAAAGAATACCTTTTTCCAAAGAGAGAGACTCGCTGTGTATTCGTACATCAGGCGAGTCTCTTTGGTATATACTGAGGGAGTCTCGAGGGACAACTGCGTTTTCCCTCGACGGGCCGACCCGGCGTAGCCGGATGAATACCGGCCCTGCTCCTTTTCCTTCGTAGAAAATGGGTACTTAGGAAAGAGAGCAGTGCGGGTTTTCGCCCCGACTTGATCGGGGCCGCACGTCGAGAGGAAACCTAGGGTTTCCTCTCGAGATCAGAAGTTATGGTTATAGAAGTTAAAAATCTTCGCAAGTTTTACTCGGTGAGCCGTAAGCAGCCTGGGTTCATGGCATCGGTGAAGTCGCTGTTTCACCGGGATACGGAGCTTACCCATGCCGTGGACGATATTTCGTTTTCGATCAACGAGGGAGAGCTTGTCGGATTTATCGGCCCGAACGGAGCGGGGAAAACAACAACGCTCAAATGTCTTTCAGGACTTTTGTATCCTTCATTGGGAACGGTGTCAGTTTTGGGATTTACTCCTTTTGAGCGGAGACACGAATACCTCAAGCAAATCGCCCTCGTTATGGGACAGAAAAACCAATTGTGGTGGGATCTGCCGGCACAGGAATCGTTTCTCCTCAATAAAGCCATTTACGACATCGATGACCGCTCGTACACGAAACATCTGGGGGAACTCACTGACCTCTTAGATGCGGGGGATTCCTTGAGCGTTCCGGTGCGCAAGCTGTCGCTTGGGCAGCGGATGAAGATGGAGTTGATTGCGGCTCTCATCCATAAACCGAAGGTGCTGTTTTTGGATGAGCCGACGATCGGACTTGATGTCGTCATGCAGAAGAAGATGCGGGATTTCGTGGCATCGTATAACAAGTTGCATGGTGCCACGATCATCCTCACCTCGCACTATATGGAAGATGTGCGGCAGCTGGCATCCCGGGTGATCATTATCGACCATGGGAAAATTCTGTATGACGGCAAGCTTGACAGCCTCGTAAAAAAGTACGCGAAGCACAAGTTGCTATCCGTAGTTCTCGATGAGTTTGTCCCTCCCGATAAATTAAGTAACGTAGGGGAGCTTGTGACGTATGAATTTCCCAAGGCCGTTATCCGGGTTAAGCGCAGCGCCTCGAATATCGCTGCTGCCCAGATTTTGCAGGAGTTCCCCGTCGACGACCTCAACATCGAAGAGCCGGACATCGAAGACGTGATACGGGACGTGTTTACTGGGAACGCAAAGAAGTGATATGAAGCGGTATGCATCGATATTTTTTCTGTATGCCGAGCACGCGCTGGAATATAAATCCCGGTCATTTGTCTGGTTCCTTTTGGTCCTCATAGACGCATTGGTATACCTGCTGTTTTGGCGGGGGGTACTCACGGGACCGGATGCATCATCCGTGTGGACCATGCAAAAAGCACTATCGTATTACCTCATCCTGCTTGTTGCCGGGACGCTTCTGCAGGTGCATATCGAGGAAGAGGTTGCATTCGAGGATATCCAGTACGGGAGGCTCTCACAGTATCTGTTGCGGCCGTTTTCTTATCTCGGTTTTAAGTTCTTCCAGGAAATACCGTGGCGCATTATCCAGGGCGGATTCGGGCTTATTACCCTGGTTGCCATTTCCGTATTTTTCCAGCGTATCCAAACGGTAACGGATCTTTCGGTATTGCCGGTAATCGCGTTGATCGCCATTGGCGCGTACTTGCTATGTTTTATTTATAAAATGATTGTCGGCATCATCGCGTTTTGGACAATAGACTACACCGGTCTTCAGAATATCCAGCTCATCGTTTATCTCCTGCTCAGTGGGGTGCTTGTGCCGCTTCATCTTTTACCCGATGGAATACGCGAGTTTGCCCTTGTCCAGCCAATCGCCTACACCCTCTATTATCCGGTTCTTGCCGTGCAGGGATCGCTCACCGTGCCCGAATTATGGCACGTTGTGTTTATGCAATGGATGTGGATAGGATGCTTGTTTTTCACATATTCCGTGTTGTGGAGGAAGGGACTCCGGGAATTTACGGCAGTCGGCCAATAATATGAAAAGATATCTCAGGATTTATTATCAATTACTCCGTCTCAACCTGAGTGCGCTTATTACCTACCGCGTGAACTTCGTCAATAATGTCGTCGGGAGTGTCGGTTGGGGCGCGATGTCCCTTTTGACCCTTATCCTCCTTACCGCCCGTGTTACCAGCGCATACGGATGGAAGCGGGAAGAGCTCCTCTTGTTCAACGGGATTTATGGCGTGATTATCGGCGTCTTCCATATGTTTATCAGCAATAACATGGGCAGGCTCTCAAGGGTTATCCATATGGGAGAGCTGGACAGTATCCTAGTCAAGCCGATCGATTCCCAGTTTGCCGTGAGCCTGTGGTGGGTGAATTTTGCGACCGTATTCCGGATTGTGATGGCCGCGGCTTTTACCGTCTACATCATATCCGTGCTCAATATCCGCATAACGGGCGAGCAGGTCTTAGCCTTTTCCCTCCTGTCGATTGCTTCTCTTGTCCTCCTCTATTCGTTGTGGTTTATCGTTTTAACCAATCTCATGTGGCTGACGAACTTATCTAATCTCGTTCTCTTCATGTATTCGTTTGAGAGCATGGCGCGGTTCCCGAAGGAAATGCTGATGCAGCTAACAGGATTTGTGTTTTATGCTGTTTTTCCCCTTGCCATTGTCATCAACACGCCGGCGCGTGCACTCCTCGGACGTATCAGCGTTACGGACAGCATGTGGCTCGTTGTTTTGGCTGCCGGGTCATGGTGTATCGCGCGGAGTTTTTGGCGGTATGCCCTTCGGCATTACGGAAGCGCCAGCAGCTAAGCCGCGGCACCACTTACGGTTGCATACTTGCATCGTATTGCCTGACTTATATATACTTAGAATTACTATGCCGCCTAAGGCTAAGAAAAAAAGGGCATCCCTAAAGCTCGATTCCGAAACGGGACAGATCAAGGAGTCGGAATCACCCGAAATCTCCGAGGAGAAGGAAGAGAAATCCCCTGTGAGGCAGGTTGTCGAGGTTGTTGAGGAAGGCGAAGTTCCTGAGGCACTCGAAACGATCAAGGAAGACGTTGAGGAAATCGAGGATGCCGTCGAAACCATAGAGGAAAACGTCAAGGAAACGGAAAGCCGGGAGGAAGAACCGGAAATTCATGAGGCCGCGGCAGTAGGAATGAAGCCGGAGCCTGAGGCCAAAGCCAATGTTGAATCGCTTTTTGTGAAATCCGAACCCGGAGTTGCTCCGGAGATAACCGTTGTTGGTAAACGCGGTCCATCCCTGGGTGTTTGGGTGGGGGCGATGTTGGGTGTTGCCCTGGCTATCGGCGTATCACTCATCCTTCTTGTCCGGGGCCCCCAAACGTTACCGTTTTTTGCGGCAAAACCAACTCCGACGCCGACCGCTGCCCCCGAGCCGACTCCCATCCCATCACCCACCGTTTCCAAGGGTGATATCAAGGTCAGCGTCGTCAACGGCGGAGGTACTCCGGGAGCCGGCAGCAAGATGAAAGCGTTCCTTGAGGAAAAAGGGTATTCCGTCGTATCCGTAGGCAATGCCCAAGAGTACACCTATGAATCGACGGAGATTCTCACGAAATCAAGTAAATCCGATTATGCCAAGTTGCTCTCCGATGATCTTAAGGCGGATTACTCACTCGGCTCGTCATCGGCTTCTGTCGATGATGACGCAGCCTATGACGTCCAGGTGATTGTCGGGAAAGAAGAGTAATTCCTTCATGCGCTACAAAGCCCTGTTCCTCGATGTCGACGATACGCTCGTTCTTCACGGCATGGATAATATTCCGTCCCCACGGGTAACGGAAGCCCTGGATCGGTGTGTCGCGCGCGGCATCCATGTGTGCATTGCGACATCACGGCCGCTACACGCACTTCGGACGCTGCTTCTTAGTTTTTCCCGGTTTTCCCTCTGTGTCATAACGGGCGGGGCGCAGCTGTATGACCCAAAAGCAAATAGGATTATCCAAAGCATCTATTTACCCCATTCCCTCTGGGGTCAGGTGCTTGATATTGCAAAGCGCCGTAATCTTTCCGTGGGTTATTTCGACGGATCGACGGACAATAGATTGCTTCGCGGAGCCCTTCCGACCGGCCGGGTAATCGGTTGGTTCTACCCCGAGGTTCCTCCCGGAATGGCCGACGAGGTCATGGCGGAAGCGGAAAAAATTACCGGCGCATCCGCCCACCGGATGCTTTCCTGGGATAAGGAATACGTCTGGATTGACGTGACAAGTGAGAAAGCGACGAAGCTTCATGGGATTACGGAAGTCGCCAAGCGCCTCGGAATATCGACGCACGAAATGATCGGCGTCGGCGACGGCTACAACGATTTTCCGCTTCTGATGGCCTGCGGGCTTAAGATCGCCATGGGCAATGCCGTGCCTGAGCTTAAGGCGATTGCTGATTTTGTCGCCCCACCTGTAGAAGAGGATGGCGTCGCGACGGTGATCGAGAAGTTCATTCTTACCTGAATATCTTTAGCTTCGTTTGTTTGGTAAAATACAGTCCATGCGTTACTACATCAAAACCTTTGGCTGTGCCGCCAACGTTGCCGATTCGGAACGTGTTGCGGCGCTCTATGAAGCACGCGGATATAAACCGGCGAAGTCAATGAAGACGGCAGACGATGTAATCGTCAATACGTGCATGATCCGGGAGAGCGCGGAGAACAGGGTTTATGGCCTTGTGCATAACCTCACGGAGGAGAAGAAGAAGGGACGGAAGTTAAAAATCGTCGTGACCGGCTGCATGGTGGGTATGGCTGCCCGCGAACGAACGGGGAAAATGCTCTCGCAACTAGCTAAGAAGCTTCCCGGTGTTGACGAGTTTCTTCCCATAGAGGAGGTCGGATTCGATTTTGCTCCCATCCGGACGGATCCCCATCATGCCTGGGTTCCGATCAGTAACGGATGCAATAATTTCTGTACGTTCTGCGTCGTGCCCTATACGCGGGGGCGCGAGATTAGTCGGCCGTTGGAGGAGGTTCTCACAGAGGCGCAGGTGCTTGCGGAGAAGGGGATTGTTCATATCACGCTGGTCGGGCAGAACGTGAATTCGTATGGCGCCGATTTGTTGTTGGGTGAGAAAAACGTCCAGGTAATGCGTGATTTGCCGGACAAGGCATATTTTGAGACCAGGGAAGAAATTTCCCGAAAGATTACGTATACGGTATTGGGGCGTCCGGTTACTCCGGCTTATGTGAAGCATCTGGGACGCATGCGGATTCCGACGTTGTTTCCCGAGCTACTTACCAGGATTTGCGAAATACCCGGTATAGAAGAGGTAGATTTCATCTCCAGCAATCCGTGGGATTTTTCCGATGAGCTTATCGCGGTTTTGGCAAGCAATCCGAAAATTTCCCGTCATTTGCATCTGCCGGTGCAATCGGGTGATAACGAGGTATTGCGGCGTATGAACCGGTGGTACACCCGGGAAGAATATCTTGCGCTTATCCGTAAGCTGAAGGAGGCCGTTCCCGGTATAACGTTTAGCACCGATATAATCGTCGGGTTCCCGGGAGAGACCGTCGAACAGTTTGAACAGACGGTGGATTTGTCACGGAAAGTGGGTTTCTCGAAGGCGTATGTCGCGATGTATTCGGACCGGCCGATGACTGCGGCTCACAAGGCGCTCAAAGATGAGGTGCCGCATGCGGAGAAAAAACGCCGGTGGAATACGCTTGAGGAACTCATTAACCAAGTAAATCTCAAAGCGGGGACGTATGTCTATGAAAGTACTCATCATCGTCGGTCCCACGGCGACCGGTAAGACCGGGCTCGCCGAAACTTTGGCAACAGAATTCAACGGCGAGCTTATAAGCGCGGATTCGAGACAGGTGTATCGCGGCATGGACCTTTCCACGGGGAAGGAGTACGTCCGGGTTCCGGTCTGGCTGTATGACGTCGCTAACCCGGATGAGGAATTCAGCGTCTCCCACTGGGCGGAACTAGCAGTCAGGGCGATTTCGGATATTCATGCGCGGGGTAAACTGCCGATTATCGTCGGAGGGACAGGGCTCTATGTCCGTGCGTTGCTGACAACGATGGAAACCATTGATATTCCCCCCGATCCTGCGTTAAGAAAGCAACTTGAAACGCTCACGCTCAGTGAGTTGCAAGCGAAGGTGACCAGGGGGTCCATGAATGACTCTGACTGGAACAATCCCCGGAGACTCATCCGCAAGATTGAGATAGCGAATGCGAAAAAGTCGGTAAAAAGCACAAGAAACGATGCATTCCTTGCGCAATCGGATACATTCATCGTCGGTTTAACCGCACCACTTTCCGTGTTAGACCAAAGGATCGATGACCGTTTGGACAAACGGAAGAAAGCGGGAATGGACGAGGAGATTGAAGCACTTCGAATGCGGTACGACGATGGGCTTCCTTCCATGAGTGCCATAGGGGTCAACGAACACGCGTACGCGAGAAGGCAGCTGACGTGGTTTAAGAGACAGCCGGGAATCGTATGGTTTGATGTTTCAAAAGATGGCGCATTGGGTGAAGTAGAGAAGACGGTTCGCCAGTGGTATACTAACTTATAACATGCCGGCAAAAATTGAAATATCGCACCGGACCATAATTTTTACGCTCGTATTGCTCGCTGCCGTTTGGCTCGTTTTGGAGATACGGGATATTCTATTCCTCCTCTTCATTTCGTTTATTCTCATGTCCGCGCTCCGCCCGCTTGTGGACGGAATGGAACGCGTACGGATTCCACGGGCCTTGTCGATCCTTGTATTGTACGGTGTCGTATTCGGAGGATTGGGAGCGGTCGTTGCCGGCATGATTCCCACGTTATCAACACAATCCGGGAGGTTGTTTACCCAGTTTCCCGACTTTCTCTCACGTGTCTTCCCATACGTATCCTCGGATATACGGTCACTAACCCAGCAAATAGCTCCCGTGGGTGAAAATCTGCTCAGGGTAACCGTCGGCGTATTCTCCAACCTGTTTGCTGTGATGACCGTGATGACGTTTACCTTCTATTTCCTGTTGGAGCGGCGGAACATGGAGGAGTTTCTTTCGGCGTTCCTGGGTGATTCTGTGGGTTCGCGGGTGTTTTCCGTTGTCATGCAAATCGAGAAACGGATGGGTGCCTGGGTCCTGGGACAACTGCTACTCATGCTGTTTATCGGTGTATTGGTGTACGGCGGATTGTATTTCCTGCGAGTAGAATACGCATTGCCGCTTGCCATCCTTGCTGGGCTTCTGGAGATTGTCCCAACCATTGGGCCGATTGTCTCTGCAGTCCCAGCAGTCCTCGTCGCGTTTGCCAGCTCTCCGTTATTGGCGTTATCAGTTGCTGCGCTCTACATTATCGTACAGCAGATCGAAAACAACCTCTTGGTCCCGATTGTCATGCGAAGGAGCGTCGGGATACCGCCGGTACTTACTATCCTTGCGCTTATGATCGGCGGGAGGTTCGGGGGCATTGCCGGGGCGGTTTTGGCAGTGCCGGTGCTTCTTGCGATACAGGAAATCGTCAGTTCGCTCCCCGTAGGGCAGCAGGGGAAAAGCAAGTAGTTGCACCTCAGGATCCTCAACTCCGTTGCGGTCCCTGCAGTACGAAAAAACTCACAAATTAATTTGTGAGTTTTTTGCGCACTTTGGGAGCCTCATAAGCCAGATTCTGTTTTTCTGCTTTCGCAGATAGACTCTCATTTCTCTGATGCCCGTAACTTTGGTCCTCCCGAATGCGTGGTGATAGCGGACCGGTCGCCGGTTGCAGCGGGTGGGATTGCCAACGTTTCACCCATCTTCCGAGCCGGTTTTCGGCTGGCGGCTGATGATCGTCTCTGTGGCTCTCTTGGCCTGTCGGTTCAGACCTCGTACTTCCATGCTTTCGCATGGAGGTCACTCGACCTTACGGCGGGGGGCTTACACCCCCTCCCCTGCATTCTGCTGTCTGGACTTTCCTCCCGTTTTGAGGCGGGCGAGAGTCCGGGTTCCCAAGGTGCAGCTTATAGTATAGCACACATCGCATAAGGCGTGCCTATTGTAAGGCAGCAAACTGCGAAGTATCCCGTGGTTTTGTAGGCTACGGGTAATGCTCGCCAAAATCCTGTCCGGCGCAGTAGTTGGGTTGGAGGCCGTACCAGTTACCGTAGAGGTCGACATATCGTCGCAAAGCTTGCCGTCGTTTACTATCGTCGGTCTTCCTGATAAAGGCGTCGAGGAGAGCAGAGAGCGTGTCCGGTCGGCTATGAAAAATAGCGGGGCGGAATTCCCAGCGCACCGGATCATAGTAAATCTCGCGCCGGCAGACCTGCCGAAGGCGGGGCCATCATATGATCTTCCGATTGCAGTCGGCATGCTTGTCGCTTCTGGTCAGCTCCCTAAGATTGCAGGGAATTCGTTTTTTATCGGAGAACTGTCGCTTGACGGCACGCTCCGGCATGCCAACGGCGTTTTGCCGCTTACTATGTTGGCCAAGTCCGGTACGGTGCATGCCCAATCGGTATTTGTTCCGTCCGTGGACGCAAGCGAAGCGGCGATGATCGGGGGAGTTACCGTATATCCCGTCGAATCACTCCTTGCACTATTCCGGCATCTGACAGGAAGCGAACCGATTCTACCGCATCCTTCTATTCCGTTCGGCTCTGTGCCAAGGCCGACGGGGTTTTCCTTTGACTTTGCGGACGTATCCGGCCAGGAGCAGGTAAAGCGCGCGCTGGAGATTTCGGCGGCAGGAGGGCACAACGTGTTCATGCAGGGGCCGCCGGGAGCGGGCAAGACCATGCTCGCGCGGAGCATCGTCGGAATCCTGCCGCCCCTGACCGAGTATGAGGCGCTGGAGGTTACCAAGGTGTATTCCGTTACGGGCAATATGCCGCAGGGTATGTCATGCATGACATATCGGCCGTTTCGCTCTCCACACCATACGATATCCAGGATCGGACTGATCGGCGGCGGTTCAAGACCCCAGCCCGGGGAAATCACGCTTGCGCACCGCGGTGTTTTGTTCCTGGACGAGTTTCCGGAATACCCGCGGCATGTGCTGGAATCATTGCGTCAGCCAATGGAAGACGGTATCGTTACTATCAGCCGGGCATCAGGATCCCTGCGGTTTCCGTCCCGGTTCATGCTGGTTGCCGCCGCCAATCCATGCCCATGCGGGAACTACCGTTCGGAAACCAAACAATGCATATGTCTGCCTGGGGCGATTTCCGCGTATCATAAGCGGATATCGGGGCCTATCTTAGACAGGATCGACCTCCATGTCTCGGTTCCGCCGGTGCCGACCGATACGCTTATCGGGGAACACCCGCACGCGGAATCGTCGTCCGCCGTTTTATTGCGGGTGACGGAAGCGCGCGGGAGGCAGGTGCAACGATTTCGTGGGACGGAAATTACCGCCAATGCGGAGATGAGTACAAGGGAAGTGCGGGAGCGTTGCCCGTTGTCGGCAGAATGCCGGAATCTTGTGGAACGGGCGGTCAAGATCATGGACTTGTCGGCACGAAGTTACTACCGGGTAATAAAGCTTGCGCGTACGGTTGCCGATCTTGCCGGGGAACCGTCCATTTCACCGTTGCACATAGCGGAAGCCCTTCAGTACCGTCCGGCAGCCGCATTATGATGTGCGAGTCGGGCGCACTACAAGCGAGAAACCGATTCCGACCATGACGGACAGGAGCGGGACCAGGGGATAATAATACCGTTTCTCATCAAACGTCGTATACGCAATGATGACAATCGCGGCCATGAGAATGACACACATCCACATGAGGTGCTGCCGCAGGATTTTTTTCTTTATGGCAGCGTAGAGGAGTACGAGGAAAGCCATACCACTCGTCATCGTCATCATCGGGGTGAATATATGCCGGGCAAGGGAGGCTAGCCGTGACGACAATCCGAGCGTGACGTGTTCGGAGAAGTTTACGGAAAAATACCCGATGTGGTTTATCGTGATCCATACCCTGTCCCGGAATATGTCTATGAGTGAATATGACGGATAAAAGAAGAAATTCGGATGTAAGAGGAAGAATGTTGCGATGCCGGAGATACCAATGACGATGATCCTGCCGGCATACGTATTTGCTTCCTGCCAGTCGGACAAGCCGCGCCACGGGATAGCCAAAAGAAGGAGAATAGGAAAGAAAAGCAGGCCGTTCATCTTGACGCTTACCAACCAGGCAAACGCACATCCTGTCGCGATGTCCAATCGCACTGATGCTTTCCCCGCGGATCCCTGGCGGACCAGAAGATAGAGTGTTGCCATCTGGAAGAAAAGAAACATGCCGTCGGCGAGCGCGTGCGATGCGATGTGCACCGTTACCGGATGAAGCGCCATCACGATGGACGCCAAAGCTCCCGCGGTTTTTGAACGGGTGAGCCGTATAGCCGTCAGATAAGTAAGCAGAACACCGAGTGCGGCGAATACGGCGGAATACGCCCGTGCAAAGGTAAGCAACGGATAAAATTCGTGTGCCGCGGGGAATGGTTTGCCGGCAAAACGTTCCCACAAATAATACGTTTCGGCACCCGTACCTAACCCGTCAACGCTTCGTACTCCGATGGCAAGAAGTGCCGCGCCATAGAGTATTTTTGAGCCGTTGAGGTTCGCAAAGCCGAAGTTTTCGCGCCACTTGGGGTTGGCAAAGTCGCCTTTCACAATCCGGAACAAACTGTCGGACGTGCTGATCCAGTACATCTCGTCCGTTTCAAATGGGATGGCGTTTGTGAGCACCGGTCGGAGAAACCAGGCATAGCTTAGGAACGCAAGGATAATCCCTACAATAATTTCCCGTTTTCCCATATCGTCTATGTATCATACCAGGAAAACCCCCGCCTCTTGAGGCGGGGGAATTCTGATTAAACGTCTAATCCCGAAATTAATTAGCCACCGATCTTGTACATGCCGGTTCCGCAAACGGGACACTTGCCTTTCATTGCGGGCTTGCCGTTCTTCATGGTGACTTTTACGGCTTTCGGATCCTCTCTCTTCGCTCGACATTTGACACAATACATGCTTGCCATATCTTTAGTTCACCTCCCTTCAAGATACTATTCAGAGCAGCGTACGTGAAAGTACTATTTCCGATACGATGATAGCTATCGTGATTATGACCGTTTTTACAAGATCCCGTTTGAGGTGAGGATTCGATTCGGTAACGAACGCCGGTGCGGGCTTGTTTGCGCCGGTTTTGAGTGATGGGAGGGACAGTACGTAGTGCGAAGACTCGGGAGCAACCGGACGGTCAGTGCGCAAACTGCCTATATCAACGTGGGCACGGGACCGATGGATTTGAGCGAGCAGCTTTTCTTTTTTGGTTTTCTTTGGCATAGCTCTCTTTTCGGATCGTGGCCATGAGCGTACCATAGGCTCGATTGGCTTGTCAAATATTTTTAGCTTCAGATCGAAGCTGGAATCCTCATACGTCACAGCCTGGTTCCGATTGACACGGGTCTACGGGCACACGTAAGATGATGGATACAAAACATGTTGAGCGCTTCGATTGTCTTTATTGTCATAACCGTAGGGATGGTTGCATGGTTGTCCATACTTTCGGTTTTGCTAATCCGGACGATTTCCCATTATAATAGGTTAACCAAAGGAATCACGAAGGCGGAACTTACCGAAGTCTTAAATACCATCGTGACGCTCCTGCGGTCGCTTGAAAAGAGAAGTGGGAGTGCGGAAGCCGCAATCCATGCGCTGACAAAGGATGGAGCCGGGCATTTTCAGAGAATCGGTATCGTGCGGTTCAATCCGTTTGCGGATACCGGAGGAGCCCAAAGCTTCTCCATTGCGCTGTTAAACGACAGCAATAGCGGTATCGTCATGACCTCGTTGTATGCGCGGGCTGGGAACCGGTGGTATGTTAAGGAGGTAGTAGCGGGCAAAGCAGGAGGCCTGGAGTTGTCAAAAGAGGAAGCAAGAGCAATCGAACAAGCAGGTGTTCCGGGTACAACAGTATGAAAAACAAACAATTAGCGATCATTTCGGGAATCGGTCTTGCGCTCTATCTTATCGCAACCGGCCTTTCGTTTGCTGCATTTACGTACATAGGGAAAACATCGTCTCCGGGTAAAACGGGATCGGTAAAGAACGGCAACCAGCAGCATTTCGCAGTCGACCCGCAAGCCCCTAAAACCGAGAGTTGTCCCATTAACGGTAAGATGTATACCAAGGACGAGAAAGGGATCTGGGAAAGCCGGAGGCCTCTTGCGGTCATGATCGAAAATCATGCCGACAGCCGGCCGCAATCGGGGTTGTCAAAGGCGGATGTCATTTATGAAGCGGTCGCAGAGGGTGGCATTACCCGGTTCATGGGAGTCTTCTATTGCGGGATCGCTGAGAAAGTGAATCTTGCGCCTGTCCGGAGTGCCCGGCAACACTTCCTGGGATGGGTGCTTGAGTATGACGCGCTCTACAACCATGTCGGCGGAGCGGGCCGGTGCGAGGATCCTACCGTTGATGAACGGGCGAAAGCGCTTTGTAGCATTCAGAAGTACAAGATCAAGGATATGGACCAGTTCGGCATATCATTCCCGACCTGTTACAGAAACTATGACCGGCTCGACCACGAGGTCGCTACGGAGCACACAATGGTCTGCGTTACGGATAAGCTAATTGAACTTGCTAAAAAGCGGGGTTGGACCAACGTGGATGCATCGGGCGTTGCTTGGGATAAGAATTTCGTCCCATGGAAATTCAAGGATGACGCGAAGGAGAGTGAGCGGGGAAGTGCAGCCTCTATCAGTTTCTCCGCATGGAAGGGGTATGATCGGGAATACGGCGTCAAATGGGATTATGACAAGGTGGCAAACGTCTACAAACGGTCAAACGGCGGCGTTCCCCATACCGATCTTGAGACGAAGGAGCAACTATCGGCCAAAGCAGTAGCGATATTATTTGCCAAAGAGACCGGACCGGTTGACCAGCATGCGCATCTTTTGTATGCCAATATCGGCACCGGAGAAGCCCTTGTCTTCCAGGATGGGAATGTGACAAAGGCGATCTGGAAGAAAGAAACGAAGGAAGCCCGGACGAAATTTTACGAACAATCGACGAATAAGGAAATCGTGTTTACCCGTGGTCAGCTCTGGATAGAGATGCTGCCGACAGGTACGAGTGTTACGTATTAAGCTTCTGCCCAGAAAGTTACCCTTCCGGTTTGTGATGGGGGTAAGGGAGGATCTATGCTTCTAGAAGATCTAATCATCTCGAGAGTCCGGGTGAAGATGCTTACCCTATTCTTATCCAATCCGGGAATGATATACCACGTCCGGGAGATTGTCCGGAAGGTCGGTGAAGAGATCAATGCCGTACGACGCGAGCTTGCCCACCTGGAGAAAGCAGGGCTCCTGTCGAAGGAGCAGCGGGCAAACAGGCTGTTTTACCGGGTTCGGCGTGAGTACCCGCTCTTTTACGAACTCACGGAGATCATCGGTAAAACCAGCGGCTTGGGATGGGACATCGTGAAGAATAAGGCGAAGTTGGGGAAAATTAAATTTGCGACACTTTCCGGAAGATTCGTTCGCGGACTTCCCCGGAGGGGTGGCAATGACGTAGACCTTTTGGTAGTCGGCGCCGTCGTGCTTCCTGAGCTTGCCAACCTCGTAAAGAGCGAGGAGGTAAAACGGGAACGGGAATTAAACTACACGGTCATGACCGACGAGGAGTTTGCGTTCAGGAAACGCCGCCGGGATCCTTTTGTCTTGGATATCTTGTCGGGATCGCGTATTATGTTAATCGGAGACGAGGAAGAGTTGGTAAGCTCCTAGAGCTGCCGTGATTATTTGAGATCATTCCCGCGGAAGCGGGAATGTGTCGTTTTATATGTTTAAGAATCCGAGAAATGTATTTATCGCGTTATGCATGCTGACCGCGGCTATGGTGGTGGTTGACCTGCCGGAGAATTACCACCTCAAATTTAACCTGTTCGGAAGAGACGTAGACCGTGTGGTGAACCCCCCGACACTGCGCCTTTTCGGTTGGCAGAAGCCTCTCAAAACATCCCTAGGCCTTGATCTTGCCGGAGGAAGCCATGTCGTGTTGGAAGCGGACATGAAGGATATCAAGAGTGCGGATCGAGGCACCGCACTGGAATCAGCAAAGGAAGTGATCGAGCGGAGAGTCAATTTTTTTGGCGTTTCCGAGCCCGTCGTCCAGACGGCAGTGTCGGAAAACGCGTATCGCATTATCGTCGAAATGCCCGGAGTCACGGACGTTGACCAGGCGATAGCCCTTATCGGACAGACCGCGCTTTTGGATTTCCGCGAGTTTTCAAACCCCGCTGATGCGACGCCAGGAGCATACGTCATTCCGATGATCACCAACACGAAGCCCGCCGGGCTCACCGGCAAGGAGCTATCGCGCGCCAGCCTAACTTTTTCTCAACAGACGGGAAGTCCTGAGGTTGCGCTCGAATTTACCTCCGAGGGCGCCAAAAAATTCGGGGACATAACGACCCGGTTGGTGGGCCGCCCGCTCGCAATTTTCTTGGACGAAATCCCCTTGACGGCTCCGAACGTTCAGACGCCGATCACAGACGGGAGGGCGGTAATCACCGGAAGTTTCTCACAGGAGGAAGCAAAAACTCTCGCATTGCAGCTTAATGCCGGTGCATTGCCCGTGCCGGTCCGGCCCGTTGAGCAGCGGAGCGTTGAGGCAACGCTCGGGGCGGAATCCGTCCGAAAAAGCATTCTTGCCGGAAGTATCGGCTTGGGACTTGTCGCCATATTCATGGTCCTTCAGTACGGATGGCTTGGGGTGCTCGCGGATGCGGCGCTTGTGTTGTACGGCCTTCTATCATTCGGGATATTCCGCCTGTTCGGCATCACACTCACGTTGCCGGGTATCGCCGGATTCCTGCTGTCGATCGGGATGGCCGTAGACAGCAATATTCTCATCTTCGAGCGCTATAAAGAGGAGCTTCGGATGGGTAAGCCATGGGGGATAGCCATCGAACAGGCATTCGGTAAGGCATGGGACAGTATCAGGGACGCAAACTTTACGACGATCATCACGTCGCTTATCCTATATAATCCTGCGAATTGGCGGATACTTCCGGCAAGCGGCCTTGTCCGCGGTTTTGCCGCAACACTGCTCATCGGCGTGATCGTAAGCCTTTTTACCGGGATTGTCGCTACACGTACCTATATCCGCATGTTTTATAAGGGGAAGGGGACTCACGCATGATCCGATTTTCAAGGTTCATTTGGCTGTATGCCGTTATTTCCGCGATGATGCTCGTGCCGGGAATGTATTCGCTGGTCAGGTACGGATTCCGGCAATCGATCGATTTTTCGGGCGGAACGCTCGTGGAGTACCGGACCGATAAAAACGTATCCCAAGCCGCATTCGAGGCGGCCGCCAAGGAGGCGGGAGTCACCCTTGTCAGTATCCAGCAATCCGGGGCCGGCGATTACCTGCTTCGGATGGGCCAGGATGCAAGTGCCAATATAGCCAAGCTGACCGATGCGGTGCAAAAAGGAGCATCCGTGAGCGCAACTGCCGTCCGGAACGAAACCGTCGGCCCGACGCTGGGTAAGGAACTTTTATCCAAGGCTTTGGTAGCTGCGTTACTGGCCGTAACTACGATTCTCCTATATATCGCCTGGGCGTTCAAAAACATCAAATTCGGAGTGGCTGCGGTCGTGGCGCTTATCCATGATCTGCTCGTGGTACTGGGAAGCTTCTCCCTCCTGGGGCACTTCTTGGGTATAGAAGTGGATACGCTGTTTGTCACGGCATTCTTAACGACGATGAGCTTTTCGGTACACGATACAATCGTTGTTTTTGACCGTATCCGTGAATACTTAAAGAAAGACAGGTCCGCAAATTTCGCTGATGTCAGTGACCGTGCACTTACGGAGACCATGAACCGGTCGCTTACCAATTCGTTCACGATCATCTTCATGCTTCTTGCGTTAGTCCTGATGGGCGGGGAAACGACGAAGTGGTTTGTGGTTGCTCTCCTTATCGGTACCGTTTCGGGGACCTATTCCTCGCCGTTTGTGGCGACTCCGGTACTACTCATTTGGCATAGATTGGAGCAGAAGAGAAAATCGCGGTAATTTCCCCTCTTGTCATCGTTTCAAAGAAGGATTATTGTTTCGTTAGATTGGGTGTGTTTTTCTTTAACTCCTCCATTCTGGACAGGAGGATTTCCCGTTCGTTGGGAAGGGTTCCTTTTTCCACTTCCGCAAATAATGCGTCGAGCATAATTCCGATGATCGGACCCGGGGGTACGGCAAGCGATTTCATCACGTCGTGACCGTCTATTTGAAGATCGGCAACCGTAAATGGTTGCTGTTGTACGATATCCAACCTTTTCTTATACAGCTCCAGACGCCAGGAAGTTTCCGTTGCACCCCCGCCTAAGCGGTCTCCTATCCTGAGTGCTAATATTTTAGACAGGTGCTCCTTGCCGACGCGGCGGATAAAACGTCGCAGGGCGCTATCCGTTTGCCGTTCATCGACGGAAAACTGGTGCCAACGTACTAACGTGTACAAGAGATCCGCATCCTTGTTGGAAAGCCGTAAGCGTTTTGCGACGTCTTTAGCTATTCTGCTGCCGACTACCTCATGGTTGTAGAACGTGATGAGTCCGGTGTCGTCTTTTTTGAACGTCTTTGGCTTGCCAAGGTCATGGATAAGAGTGGCAAGCCTGACGATGGGGTCGTCAGAGGGGCAGTGTTTCATAGCCATTACAGAGTGCGTACCGACGTCATAGATATGGTGGCGCTTCGGGCTCTTCTGCGGGGTATCAAACGCCACCTCAAGTTCCGGTAAGATATGTTTGAGCAATCCAAGGTTTTTTAAGACGAGTAGGGCATCCGAAGCAAAGGGCGCCGTCAGCGTCTTTAGGAACTCATCACGGATTCGTTCACCCGAAATTTTGGTTATCAGGTCGGCATTGGCTTTGATCGCCTCACCCGTTCCGTCTTCTATCCGGAAACCGAATCGGGCGGCAAACCGGACGGCCCGGAGCATCCGCAGGGCGTCCTCTGAAAACCGTTCATTGGGATCACGGACGGCACGGATGAGTTTGTCGGATAAATCCTTTTTGCCTTCATACGGATCGACAAGGCGGGTTCCGTCGTACGCGATGGCATTGATCGTGAAGTCACGCCGGGCAAGATCCTCTTCCAGGCTTTTTCCCCAGGAAATCTTGTCCGGGTGACGATGGTCGTCATATCCTTCCTCGCTCCGGTAGGTCGTTACTTCATAGATATCTTCCACCGTGTCATCGGGGGACTTCCGCAGTTTTATACCAACCGTGCCGAATTGGTTATCGTAGAAACTGTCCGGGAACAGGGAAAGGATCTCTTCGGGTGTTGCGTTGGTGGTGAAATCCCACCCGCGGGTCGGGAGTCCCATGAGAAGGTCCCGGACGGATCCTCCGACGGCATACGCGTCAAATCCTCCCTTTCGGAGGGTTATGATGATCTTTTCGGCTTGATCGGGTAGCGTGATCATATCGTATGCTATTATACCCCGTATGAATAAGAAGTGGCATGTGACCCGTGATTTCGCAAAAGACCCGGACGCTCAAACGGTGGAGACGCTTGTAGAAGCCATCCTCACTGATCGCGGTATCCGGACAAAGAAGGATAGTGAGGCGTTTTTAAATCCCGGGGATCCGTACACACTTACCACGGGTGACGTTGGTATTGACTCCTCATCCCTCAAATCGGCGCTTTCCCGGATAGAGAAAGCCATTGCCAACAAAGAGTCCATTGTTGTCTATGCCGATTATGACGCGGACGGGATTACGGCAGGGGCGGTGTTATGGGAAGCTCTTTGGAAGCGGGGTGCCCGGGTCATGCCCTATATACCGCATCGGGTGGATGAAGGGTACGGGCTTTCGGAAAAAGGAATAGATGCAGTCAGAACAGAACACGATCCGTCACTCATTATCACGGTCGACCACGGGATTACCGCGGCCGATGAAGTCGCATACGCCAAGTCCCTCGGAATCGACGTTATCGTGACGGATCATCACGTAAAGCCGGAAAAGCTTCCTGACTGCACTATTGTCCATACCACGACATTATCCGGCTCGGGGGTTTCGTGGTTTATTGCAAAAGAGGTTTTATCGTTAGGAGACATTGCCGACCGGGAATCGGTGATACTTCCGGCAATCGGGACGGTTGCCGATCTGTTACCGCTTATGGGGCCCAATCGGTCAATCGTTAAATCCGGTCTTGATGCGATGAAGCATAGCCCCCGCGTCGGACTCAATGCGTTAATTGCGGAAGCCGGCCTCGAAAAATCATCGCTTGATACGTATGCCGTCTCCCACATGCTCGCGCCAAGGCTTAACGCCATGGGCAGACTTGAGCATGCGCTAGATGCCCTGCGGCTTCTCTGCACAAAAGACTCCATGAAAGCAAAACTCCTTGCCGCAAAACTGGGAATGACGAACAAGGAGCGCCAGCAGCTTACCGTCGATACGGTAACGCACGCAAGAACGCTTGTTCCGAAAGAAATGGGTAAGCTCCTCTTCATTTTCCATGAGACGTACAACCCGGGCGTTATCGGACTTGTTGCCGGACGATTGGTGGAAGAATTTTACCGGCCGGCGGTTGTGCTTTCGGTAGGGGAAACATATGCAAAAGCTTCCGCCCGTTCCGTTTCCGGGTTTAATATCGTCGAAGCGATCCGAAGCTTCGGGGAGTTATTGGTCGACGTTGGCGGGCACCCGATGGCTGCCGGATTCACCGTGGAAGTCAAAAACATTCCGAAGCTTCAAACCTCGCTTGAGGAACTTGCCGAACGCGAACTTACCGAAGAGTTGCTGACGAGAGTGCTCAAAATCGATGCGAAGATTCCTTGTGGACTGGTGAATGAGAAGTTGTGGCGGGAACTCCAGAAACTCCAGCCGTTCGGATTCGGCAATTATGAGCCGGTCTTCGCATCAGATGGTTTGATAGCCACCGATATCCGTATCATCGGTGCCACGAAGAAGCATCTGAAGCTCAAGGTGCGTGATGGGGAGGGGCGCGTGTTCGAAGCAGTTGCGTTCAACATGGCCGACCGGTATGGTGAGATTTCCGGGAATGCGCCCGTAGATATGGCGTATACGATAGACATGAACGTCTGGAATGGGAAAAAGACGTTACAGCTTAAGGTGAAGGATTTCAAATTTAATCCCCGGGTCACAGACAGCGCGATTGCCGCCGGACACGGGGATTAATGATAGGCTTTCATACTTCATCCGCCGAATGTTCGCACATGAAGATATTCATGCGCGGATAAAGGGCGGATGAAAGGGAACGGAACGATCGGAATAGGAAACAGGGTTTGCCAGCTATGAGGCAACATGCTTCCTTACTCCGAAAAAGGAAAGTACCCGGCGAGTAACCCCGCCGGGTATGTAAAACGAATCGGCATCTATCTGCCGCCCCTTCCAGTGCCACGACCACCGCTTCTATTGCCGTTGCCGTTGTTGCGGCGACCGTTGCGCGTGGTATCGGTTGTAGTTTGCCGTGCGTCTTTCTCTTCACGGATTTTTTGCACTTTCTTTCTGTTGTGTTCTTTCTTTTTGTGTTCCATGGCTCCTCGCAATAGTTCTAGATTTGATTGATCATGTGTGCGTACCACGTACTAAGAATTATCCATAGGCTCTCCTAAGTTGGATTTGAATATGCCCCTGACAACCGGCTGCGCAATGCGTATCGCATCGGATGCCGATTGTTTATTCTAATGTCAGGGAATACCCCCCGGGATCATGGACGTTTGATCACGATCCTGACTCTTTTCCCGTTTACCCGCATGGTTTCGGTTCTGTCCGAAACCGGTTTCTGGGGATTCCGCCGGTCATGGGGCTTTTCCTCATGATGTTTGCGGTCTCCTCCTAAACCCTTTGGCTTTGTTTTTGCCATGTCTGCCTCCGTAGGCCCGGATATGGTCTTACTTCATAAGTGGGTGTGTTATGTTGTGTAATTTGCTGACTCCTTCGTGGATTGTGATTAGCTTGCATTACCACCCTCACTCGAATATTAAACAAAATTTTCCTCCTCATTGTTTTCGAACAAAGAGAAAGACAGAACGAACAGGGATTTCTGTCTTTTCCGTCGTTCAAAAGATGTTAACGTGCGCGCCGACCAAATAAAAACCCGCTTTCGCGGGGTGTGTAGAATACAATGGCCCGATCTACACAGCCCCGCCTCCCTCATAGAGGGCAAGAATTCCTCCTAGGATAAGATGCCTATAGCTCATAAGCTTTTCATCCGCCTCTACCAAACCGCACTTGTCTTGCGGGTCTGGTACCACGCCTTGGTTGTTCATCAGTTTTTAATTTATCCGATCCCGTTGGATAAGTTCTTTTTCTGCCGTGTTCCGGATTCGGCAATAACATTTTTTCCATCTCCAATGCTGCCTCAACTTCAGCGGGACTCATTGTTACGCTTTCATCGCGCAACGCTTTTAATAATTTTTCGCCACCAAATGCCATAAATGTTCACCTCCTTTCGGAATCAGGATTGCTCCTTTTCATTTTCCACAGTATCCCGCGCCGCATCCAGCGCTTCCGGAAACTTGATCATTTTTATCGTCGCGTCTTTTTCCACACGCTCGACTATCTGCCACATGACCGGCGGCCGAGAGGCCGATTGTGCCACGCTATTCAATTGTTCTGCTGTCTGTGCCATAAAACGAAAAAACCCTCCGGCTTTTGGAGGGTTCGTGTGTTGCTTTTGGAAAAAATTCTCTATGCAGCTTCCACACGAACCCTACCAACCTTTCGGAAGGTAATAAGGGCCATGATGTGGAGCCACTGCCTACTTTGCATAATGAAAACTTATTATAAAATTTGGTTTTTCATCTTGTCAACCCCTCAAATTCGGGATATGATAGGGAGGATTAAAGCGATGATGGTCTGACAAACCGGAGCTTTCCGGGGTAATAACCGGAACGGGCACGCCCGTGACAGCAGAAATGAGAACAAAATAAGGTGGTACCGCGAATTTCCGTTCGCCCTTATGATATAGGGAGAACGGTTTTTTTGTGGCATAATGGAGGTACTATGCGAACGTTAGCAAAAGAAGCAGTCGGGAAAGTCGGAGAGGAAATTACGCTCAAAGGGTGGATTCTTTCAAGGCGCGACCATGGGAAGATCATGTTTCTCGATCTTCGGGACCGGTCCGGGATTGTCCAGGTCGTGGGCACAAAGACGTTGGGGGATGCCCGTCCTGAAGACGTTGTGGAAATAACGGGGCTGGTTAAAAAGCGTCCTGATTCGATGATAAATCCGAAAATGGAGACCGGCACCATAGAGGTGGAGTGCGTTACGCTTACGATCATATCCAAAGCACGGGAGCTGCCGTTTCCCATCGATACGGACGGATATGAGGTCAACGAGGAAATTAGGTCGAAATTCCGATATCTCGACCTCCGTCGTCCCCGTATGAATCGCAACATCCGCCTTCGCTCCAAGGTCGTCGGGTTTATACGGAATTTCCTATTAAACCGCGATTTTGTCGAGATCGAAACGCCGGTTCTCACAAAGACGACGCCGGAGGGTGCCCGTGATTTCCTCGTGCCGTCGAGACTGCAACACGGGAAATTCTATGCGTTGCCCCAGTCGCCGCAGCAGTATAAACAACTCCTGATGGTCTCGGGGATGGAGCGGTATTTCCAGATTGCCCGTTGTTTCCGGGACGAGGATCCGCGGCGGGACCGCGCGTATGGGGAGTTTACGCAGCTGGATCTCGAGATGTCGTTTGTCTCCCAGGAGGACCTGTTACAGCTTACTGAAGAGCTATTCTCAACGGTCGTGAAGTTGTTGTTCCCGGAAAAGCATATCTCCGTTTCCCCGTGGCCGCGGCTTTCTCATAAGGAGGTCATGGAGAAGTATGGCACCGATAAGCCGGACCTCCGGCGCGACACGAGCGACAAGGATGAGCTTGCATTTTCATGGACGCTCGATTTCCCCCTGTTTACCGAACAGTCCGAGGAGGACTTCTATTACGGATCAGGGAAAGCAAAATTCGCACCGAGTCATCACATGTTTACTGCACCCCATCCGGATGACGTGCCGCTTTTGGATACCGATCCGATGAAAGTGCGTGGCCTCCAGCATGACCTTGTCCTTAACGGCTTCGAGGTCGGCGGCGGTAGTATCCGCATCCATCAGCCGGATGTCCAGGCGAAGGTATTTGATCTCATCGGTTTCTCCGAGGAGCAAAAGAGGGAATTTTCCCATATGCTGACTGCGTTTTCCTACGGCGTACCGCCGCACGGCGGAATCGCTCCCGGCATCGACCGGTTCCTGATGGCCGTATTGGGGGAGCCGAGCGTCCGGGAAGTCATGGCATTCCCGACATCGGCAAACGGTACTACAAGCGTTATGGAAGCACCCAGCAGCGCCACAGCCGAGCAGTTAACCGAGCTTGGAATTGCCGTGAGTCGGACGGCAACCGTTTCCGGGGGTGGCACGGCAGTCTATGGGCGGATCGTTTCCGAATTGGAGAAGGCAGGCATATCGTTTGAGCCCTACGAACATAAAGCGGTCCATACGTCGGAAGAGGCGGCCGCCGTCCGGGGAACACCGCTCCATGAAGGAGCCAAGGCACTGGTCGTTTACGCTGATGACAAACCGGCGATGGTTGTCGTTGCCGGGGACCGTAAGCTCGATACGAAGGCGTTCAAGGCATTGTACAAAATCCGCGACCTTCGCATGGCTACCCCCGAGGAAGTGGAAAAAGTGACCGGTGTAACGATCGGAGCAGTCCCGCCGTTTGGGAATATTTTTGGGATTCCCACATACATGGATAGTTCGCTTCGGGACAACACACACGTATCGTTCAACGCCGGACTTCATACGCATTCCATACGCGTGGGAGTCGCGGCATATGAGCGGGTGGCCGGAAGGCCGACGGTCGGTGATTTTTCGCGAAACTCCAATGGGTAAAAAGAAAGCTGAAAAACCAAAGAAGCCGTGGGTTTTACGGCAGTGGCATAAGATCCTTTTTCTTATCGTGCTTGCGGCGTTCCTTATCGCGGTACCAAAGTCCCCGTTGATGACAAGCGCCGTTCCGCAAGGGAGTCCGTTTTTGCGTATGCTGCTTATGCCGACGCCGACACTTGCACCGTATCCGGAGAATACGACCGGTACGTATCCGGGGTATGAAATCACGGCACGGGGAGTCGTGGTATACGATGTGGTGAGTGGCATAACCCTGTACGGCAGGGACGCGGAAGCGCAGCTTTTCCCGGCATCGACGACGAAGATCATGACCGCCCTTGTCGCGCTCGACTCCTATGATTTGGATGAAGTCGTGACAGTCAAGACCGTAGCCAATGACGGACAGGTTATGGGAATTGTCCCCGGAGAGGAGATTACCGTCGAGAATCTTTTGTACGGCGCGCTCATCCACTCCGGTAATGATGCGGCATGGGCGCTTGCGGAGCATATGGACGGCGGGGTGGACGCGTTTGTGGCACAGATGAACAAGAAGGCCACGGAGCTTCATTTGACGCAGACGCATTTTACCAATCCGGCAGGGTACGATGATCCGAATCATAAAATGACCGCCGTGGATTTGACCCGCTTGGCTGCCTTCGCGCTGACGAACAAAACGATAGCAAAAATCGTCGCAATTCCACAGATCACAATTTCGGATGTTAAGCACACGCGATTCCACGCCCTTACCAATGTGAATACGCTCCTAGGAAAGATCCCGGGGGTTGCCGGAATCAAGACGGGGTGGACGGAAGAAGCAGGCGAGAATCTTGTGACCTTGGTCGAGCGGGACGGCCACCGGGTTATTATTGTCGTCCTCAAGAGCAGCAACCGGTTTGCGGATACAGAAGCACTCATTAACTGGGTGTTTGCCAATTACGAGTGGAAGAACTTCGCCAAGCTTTAGACAGGCTTCCGTCGGGTTACTGCTCGACGTATTCGGGATTCAGCGCCGGTACGTACGCGACGAATCCGTCGTCTCCCTCAAAAACGAATATTGGCTGGAGGTATGTCTGCGGACTAATGGAGTCATAATACGCAAGGTATATGTTCCGAACCGTTACAACGAGCGTTTTGGGGATGCTTAAGAGATAGCCGCCGCCGGATTGTAATTCCTGCCATGCCTGTTGGCCTGTTTTGAGGGAGTATGTCGCTATTGTCTGGTAGTCGATCGGCCAGTAGGTGTATGTAAACTGGAGTACCCGTTTCTTTGCGTTGGAAGATCCCGAAAGCACGATGGAAACCAAGCCCTCCGATAGCGTACCCGTGATGACCTTGGTGGATGCGATGTTCGGCCGGAAGAAATCCACCCGGACGGCGTCGGCCTGCGACTGGCTCTGGACCGGCACGAGATTATTCTCGGCGACCCGGTAATAGGTGACGCGCGTTTCCCCGCCGTTGAAATCTTCAGGGTACAAGCCGTATGTCTGTAACAGATTCCGTGCCTCTGCCCGCGCCTCAACAACCGACGGCACCCTATTATTAAGGAATAGGGATGTGTCCTGCCGGTAATCATATTGGATGATGAAGTTGGTTGATACAATGTCGTACCACATGTGCCGCAGCGTATTTTGTCCGTCGTCGAACCTGTAGATGTTTTTATTGGATTGCTCCGGTATCGGGGTGGTAGCAAAGCCCAGGCGTTTGGCGAAATTCTGGGCGGTCGAAAGCGCTAACAGATTCGATCCCTTTTTCGGCATGAAATAGACGTTTGCCGAGGGGGATGCCGCCGGCACCGAGCCTTCGATCGTTTGCAGCTGGTAAATAAGCTGGCCCGATGGCGATGCGGCGGGCGAGGGGAAGGTGAGTGGGGGCAGTTTACCGAATGCGTGATTGGGCGGCGGTGCCTGAGGCGGGAAGATTGCAAGATACACGGTAACAAAAAGACTCCAGAAGATCCGAAGGAGAATGTAGCCGATTACGGCGAGAATCGTCCAGTTGATGGCTCTGCGGGTATAAAAAGCGGTTTCTGTTAGGGACCCCATACATTGAGTATAAGAATACGACTTGATAGAATCAATCGTATGAAAGCACGCACCCGGATCGCCCCGTCGCCAACAGGCCAGGATCTCCATATCGGCAACGCATACACCGCGCTTATCAATTACGTCGTGGCCACGAAATCGGGCGGGCAGTTCATCGTCCGCATTGAAGACACTGACCGGACCCGCTTAGTGGAAGGATCGGAAAGCAGGATACTTTCATCCTTGGATTGGCTGGGGATTCCCCACCATGAAGGACCGGATATAGGTGGTCCCTTCGCGCCATACCGCCAATCCGAACGATTGCCGGAGTACAAAAAATATGCGGAAAAGCTGATCGAGAAGGGCCACGCGTATTACTGTTTCTGCACTCCGCAACGCCTTGAAGAAATGCGGAAGGCTCAGGAAGCGGAACATAAACCACCGATGTACGACGGTTTCTGTAAGACTCTGAGCACCGACGAATCCAAAAAGCGGGCGGCAAGCGGAGAAAAGTATGTCATCCGCATGAACGTACCGGATGAGGGAAATACGACATTCACGGATGTAATCAGGGGAGAGATAACGTTCGAGAATAAACTGATCGATGATCAGGTGCTGTTAAAGTCGGATGGGTTCCCGACATATCATTTGGGTGTTGTCGTTGATGATCATATTATGGGGATTACCCATATTATCCGCGGAGAAGAATGGATTCCTTCAACCCCGAAGCATATTCTTCTTTATACCTTTTTCGGATGGGATATTCCCGCTATCGCCCATGTTTCGGTTCTTCGGAATCCCGACAAAAGCAAGTTGAGCAAACGCAAAAATCCCGTCTGGGTCTCAGACTACAAGAGCAAAGGGTATCTACCGGATGCGATAAAGAATTATCTTGCCAGCATGGCATGGTCGTATCCCGGCGGACGCGACATTTTTGCGATACCGGAAATGATTGACGTATTCGAGATATCCCAGCTTCAAACGACCGCGCCGATATTCAACGTAGAGAAGTTGAGATGGATGAACGGGGAGTATATCCGAAAAATGGCCGATTCCGAACTCATGGCATGCTTATACGAGTTTGATAACCGGATACCGCGCGATGATGGAAAAATGATGAAGATATTGCCGCTAGTGAAAGAACGTATGAAAACGCTTGCGGAATTCTGGTCGCTTGCGTCTTTCTTTTATGAGAAACCGGCGGAATTTGAGCGGCCCGTGAACAAAGAATTGGTGCAAACGGTCTTAGTAGCACTCAAGTCATGCGACTGGACACACGTAGCGATGGAAAAGAGTATCCGGGATGAAGCCGAGAGAGGGAATCAAAAAGCGAAAGATGTGTTCATGGAAGCCCGGCTATCCGTGACAGGGAAGACCGTGGGGCCACCCTTGCTCGAGTCATTCGAAATCCTTGGACGCGATGCCGTCTTGGAGCGGTTAGGGTAATCGGCGCTTCGGATGCTTCTATGGCCGAAAACGGGGGAAACGCATGTGCATGGCCCTCATATGGCGACCCCTGTTTAACCGACGGACAGAAAAAGGGCTCGAAATCGCCCGTTTGGTCGCCGACTGCCTTACTCATTGCGGCAGTATCCGCACGGTTCATAGTGATTGGAACGATGAGATAATCGATCTCAGACATAATCGATCCAGTGCGGGTCGGTGTCCACCGTTAATTCCAAATACACTTTCTTATTCGCCGCGATTTCTAGTTCTTTTCTTGCCGCCATGCTGATTTCTCTGATCATCGAACCATTCTTTCCAATGATCATGCCCTTATACCGGTCCGCGGATGTGAGAAGACGGGCTTTTATGTAGGTGACGCCGTTTTCCCGTTCCTCGATATCGTCAACGACCGCCGCGATGGCGTAGGGCACTTCGCGCCGGAGGTTTAAGAATGCCTTCTCCCGGATGATTTCCGCGATAAACGTTTTACTGTCGAGATTCAGTCCCGGCTGGGGCAAGGTGGAGGCGTCTACGAACGGCTCACCCTCGGGAAGTTTTTCGAAAATCGCGTCCAGGAGGAGCGGAATGTGCTTATTTTCCAGTGCCGAAACCTCAATCACCTGGTCGAATTCGTCTTCCATGAAGCGGTACTGGACGATGTGCGTGGGGGTCTTCACGTCGACCTTATTAATGACGAGTATTTTGGGAAGGTTTACCTTTCGGACTAACCCCAGCGCGCGATTTTCCTCCTCGGCGCGTTCCCGGGTGTGGTCCACCATATAGACGATGACGTCGATTCCTTTCTCGATTGTTTCTTCGGTACGGAGATTTATGCGCGCAGCTACCTGGTCCCGTACTTTCGTAAAAATGCCGGGAGTATCTACGAAAATGATTTGTCCGCGAACGTCTTCATATACGGCCTGGATGGGGAAGCGGGTCGTCTGGGGTTTTGGTGAGGTGATCGATACTTTGTGCCCCAGGAGCGTGTTAAGGAGCGTGGACTTTCCCACGTTCGGACGGCCGACCAGCGCGACAACACCGGATTTCATGTATGAATTATACTATAATGGAGCGCCGGATATGAAATTTTCGACTGACGAAGAGCTCGTGCGGGAAGTCCAGGGCGGAAGCATCCTCGCCTTCGAGTCATTGGTGCGGAGGTACCAACGGCGGGTATTTGCGTTCGTCCGCCGAATTATCGGTAACGATGACATGCCTTCGGATGTCGTGCAGGAGACATTCATTTCACTCTATAAGACGATCGATAGGGTGGATCCCTCGAAGAAATTTTCCTCCTATCTCTTTACGATAGCCCGGAATAACGCGTACTCGCTTCTTCGAAGCCTCAAGCCGAATGCCCCGCTTGAGACCGCTGCGAATATCCCGAGCCAGGAGTCGGTAGACGACCTATACGAACGCAAAGAGCACGCCGAGCGGGTGCGCCGCGCGGTCGCATCGATTGACAAAAAATACAAAACGGTCATCTCACTTTACTATTTCGAAGATTTGTCGTATGAACAAATCAGCAAAAAGCTCGGAATGCCGATCAATACGGTGCGAACGCACCTGAAGCGCGGCAAAGACGCTCTCAAGCAGCTATTACGCAATGAAAAGCACTGACATCACCTCGTCCGTCATGAAGAAAGTCGTCGCTTTTGAACGAAGGCGAGTCAGCCGGTGGATTATCGTTTCGGGCATTGTCGTTGCGTTATGTGCCGCGATAATAACCGTCTCCCTATTGACGACGTATTCCATCGCCTCCGAACGGAAAACCTGGGACGTCCTGGCCCTTTTTTTTGAAGACCCTGAAATCATAATAGAGTACGGGCTTGATACGCTTATGGTATTTATGGAAGAACTACCACGCCAGCCGCTTTTACTCTTTGGTTTGGCAACCGTCATGCTTGGGGCATTTTGGCTGGTGACGAAACATACCCGTCAGATTATGCGTCGGCGGATGCGCGAACTTGCAAAGAAGTGAAAAAAAACGCACTATAGAAGGGAAAGGCGGATTTACGCGTATGACATCTCCAAATCAAAACGACCAGAACGTATCGGTTTCAGACTCTGGCAATTCCGTTCTTCCGCAGGAAAACAGTGTCGGCAGCGGCACGGGCGCCAAAGAGCCCGCTCGTCCCAAATCCCGCAACGTCTTGCCGATCGTTATTGCAGGCATGATTCTGTTGGCACTGGTTGTCTTTGTGCTGCGATTTACGGGATCCATGTCCTCAGTACCCCTTGGCAGTGCCGTCCCGGAAGCTACCCCTTCGGAATCCGCGGATAACGGTGAGCCGGAAGGTACGGGAACCGTAACACCGGCTGCTCCCGTTACTGAGATTACCCTCACCGTCACGTCACCTGCAAATAATACGACGGTTTCCGAGTCCCGGGTAACGGTACGGGGACGTACAGCCCCCAAGGCTGAGGTATTTGTCAACGATGCGGAAACGAAAGCTGACGGAAACGGCGATTTTTCCGCGACGGTGACCCTTGATGAGGGGGAGAATTACATTCTCGTCGTTGCCAATGATGAGAGTGGCAGATTCAGCGAGAAGGAATTGACTGTTACCTACGCTCCCTGAAACTTTTTCATAGGCGGGGACGTACTACAGAAAGAGAGGTATTTTTATGCAAATTTCCAAAACAACCGTTTTCGTATCAGTATTCGTCATTGGTCTTCTGCTCCCAGTCAGCGTCTCTGCCGAATCCGTTCAGGATGCTCGTGAAAATCTTCGTGAGGCGAGGAAGGAAGTGCGCGAAGAGCGGAAGGACCTTTTGGAGACGATCCGTGCCCGTGTCAATTCTAAAACCGGCGAGGTTAAGAATTTTTTGGGCGCCGGCAGGGCAGCAATCGGCAGCGGCACGATTACCGCGATGACCGACACGACCTTGACGGTAGAGAAGGATGGAAAAACCTATACGGTTAACTTTGATGCGAATACCCAGATGAGGCGCCGGTTTTGGGGGAAATCCGAGCTGTCGGAATTTTCCGTTGGCAATGTCGTCAACGTGATAGGTCTATGGGCAGACGATGCACATACTACGATCAACGCGAAGCTTATCCGGAACATCTCCATCCAGAAGCGCTACGGCGTATTCTTCGGAGAAGTGAAATCACTGACTTCCGGAGGCTGGGTGATGAGCACCAAGAGCGATAAGCGGGCCGATCAGACGGTTACCGTTTCGGCTTCCACGAAGCTCGTGAATCGCCGTCAGGAAACGATAACCCAGGCGGATATGAAAGTCGGACACCGTGTGCGCGTCAAAGGCCTGTGGGACCGGTCGCAGAATACCATTACCGAAGTAGTTCAGGTTAAGGACTTCAGCCTGCCGCCGATCCCAACGGGAACGGTGAGTCCGGCTGCAACGCCGACACCGACGGTAGCTCCGACGGCGACCCCGTCACCGACGGCATCGCCAACGCCAACACCAACTCCGTAAATATTGGGAAATAGAAACCTGTCCATCCCATCCGCCTGATAGGGCGGATGGGCTTGTGTTAGAATGGCCATCATGGCAATATCCCGCGCCAGAATATCCGCATTTCAGGATATGATTTTTTTATGGTGGCAAGAACATAAGCGGGATTTACCGTGGCGTAAGACAAGGGACCCATACCGCATCCTCGTTTCGGAAGTCATGCTGCAGCAGACTCAGGTCTCCCGGGTACTGCCCAAATATGATGAATTCCTGCGCGTATTCTCCGATGTGAACGCGTTGTCGCAAGCCTCTACCGCACAGGTGCTGCGGTTGTGGCATGGCATGGGGTACAACCGGCGCGCCCTATATCTCAAAAAAACGGCGGAGACAGTCAGGGACATGTATGGCGGAATTTTCCCGGAAGATGAGCAATCACTTACCAAGTTGCCGGGATTGGGTAGATATACTGCTCGAGCAATTCTTGTATTCGCTTACGAAAAGGATGTAGCTATGGTGGACACCAATATACGGCAAATAATTACCCACTTTTTCTATAAAGGCAAGCAGCAAAGGGAAAAAACGATTTTGGATATGGCGGATACATTATTTCCCCGGGGACGTTCCTGGGAATGGCACCAGGCGCTCATGGATTACGGCGCGCTGGAAATGTCTAGGGTACGGGGTAAACGGGTGAGCGTCGGGAGGAAACAAGCACCGTTTAGAGATTCCAACAGATATTATCGGGGCAGAGTGATTGACGTGCTCCGTGTCGGAGAGGCGGACGAATGGAAAATGGTTGCCGATTTCTCACGGCAATATGATAAGCCCGCGGAATACTTTACAGGAGTAATCGGTCAACTTATCAAAGACGGGCTCGTCGAACGCCGGGGTACGCGCATTACCCTTCCTTCGTAAATACTTCGATCCCGCCGTTCCCGCCGCGATAATAGAAGCACTGCTTAAATGCTTCCGAAGTGATTTTCCTTGAGGGCGCAGGAGGAAGTCCGGGGTCATGTAGGTATATGTTTTCTTCGTCCGAGTCATACAACAGCACCAGATGAAGCGAGAATCCCGGGGCTTCGTTGAGGATGGCCGAATTCACGGTTGCCGCGATAAGGTTTCCGCCTTTGAGAAGGGAATGGATTTCGCCGACGGTTGTCCTTCTGGTTTCGTGAAGGACTTCGCGCAGGAATTCAGGGATATCCGGCAAAACCTGAGCAATATTAGAGCGCTTCAGATAATACTGTGCCGTTTGTTCGCCGAACACTTGGGTCAAATATCCGGTTCCTTTTTCGAAAAGCTCCTCATAATCTACCGGCTCAATATTCCTGACCGTTAATCCTTTTTTAGATAACCAGATATCTCCCGGAATCGTCCATGTTCCTTTGCCGGGGACTGCTTTTGTTATCCGGTCCAATTCCTCCCATGATATGTCTTCGTTGAAATAATGCTTGAGGACCATCCGATAAACGGCATTGACGCAGTGGGTATCATCGTCGCTATTTGAGATAAACGGCGGAACGGGATTCATGCGGTCGCATTTAGGATATACATGTCCTGGCCGTAGGTGTTTATACCAACAAGAGTCGCTTTCCCGACAAGGACCGCTTCGTACGGCCGGCAGGCGCGGCATTGCCCTTCATGACATTTGAAATGGCCGAGTTTCCGGGCAAGCGCTACTTTTTTTGCCAGATCCAGGATATTTTTCTCCGCTTCCTGGACGTCGGGAAGGGGCAAGTCGGTTGGTGTGTCGTCACGGTCGAGATACCAGTAGGCAACTCCTGATATAGGTTTGGTTTGTGTGTGACTGGCAAGGAGATAATAGATTGGCAATTGCAGGGAGTCGGGGTCCTCGTCGAATTTGCCGGTTTTAAAATCGATAATGCGGACACTGTCATCGGTATCGCGGTATTCGAGCCAATCGACCTTGCCACAGAGGATGATGTTGTCTTCCTCCGAGAGCCAATAGTAGGGGAGGTCCTGCCGAATCCGTATGGCTTTCTTGGCAAGCGGACCCGGATGTGCTGATATGCGTTCAATCATGGATTTTGCCCTGGATTTGAACTGTTCTTCTTGTTCCTGATTTGAAAATCCCCCTTTCTGGCCGGTAATATTGCCCCAAATTCCCTCAAACGTTTCAAGGAGCGGTTTGTTGAAGCGCTCTTCTACCGGGAGTTTGGCAAGCGTATCGATCGTATCGTGGACGGCCTGGCCAAGTGCCAAGGGCGGCTCCATAACGGAAATTTTCCTGTTTGTCTTCGGGTCGCGATAGACGTTGCGAAGGTAATATGCCCGCGGGCATTTGAGGTAGTCGCTGATGGAGGAATGGGAAACCCAAACGGCTGAGTATTTGTCTTTCATCGTATCAGGAGAATCCCTGCGGTCGTAAGTATAGCACCTGCGAGTTTTTTGAGCGGGTGGGAACGTTCCTTCAGGATTATCATGCCTAGCACGACCGTCATAATGATCGATGCCCGCATGATCGTGCTCATTTGGGAAACAAGCGCCCCGTTTTTGAGGGGATAATAGAACGTTTCCGCCGCCACCAGATAGACCGCGCTATAAAGGACCAGATTTTTGTTGATGTGCCGGAGGTCGTGGATAAGTTTGGGAAATTTCTTTGGGTAAGCAAGGAGTATAACCGTTGCAGGCATGATATTCATAAACGGCAAAAATGAGAACGTGTCGAAAGAGCGGAGGATGTACCCATCGGACACCACAGCCAGTCCGTAACAGGCAGCTCCGAGCAGCGCATACCAGGAGCCCTTTTTTAACGAAATTTTATCCCGTCGGTAATTGACTAGGATCACGGCTGAGAGTATCAGTCCGACACCCAGAAGCTGTGTTACGGTAAAGCGTTCGGCAAGGAATATGTAGGATGCGATGATCGTCACGAGCGCGCCTGATCCTGCGAGTATGGATGACTCGGATGCCTCAAGTTCCTGGGATGCGCGGAAGAATGACAGCGTGCCGAACCCATAGAGCACGGCACTTATGACGAAGAACGGCAGAAGTGTTACGGAAGGCAGGTGGAACCCGAAATAGAATGCGACCGGCACGGAAAGGACGGTCATAATGAGTTGGAACAACATGGAGGAGGTAACCGCGTCGCTTTTTTCTTCACGCATGACAACACGCTGAAGCAGTGTCGAGACGGAAAACATCGTGAGACTGATGAGGGCAAACCATATCCAATGCATGATACGTATTATACCCGGTTTAGCCTCGGGGTGGGGAATGTACCGGAAGCCGCCTACTGATTTCTTCGAGAGTATCCGTAACGCGGGTTATGTCAGCTGCCTTGATATGGAATCCCAACGGGAGAAACAGGACGCCGCGTTTTCCGCTCCAGGGTGAGTCGGTGAATTTAAACCATGCAGGGATACCTTGGCGCAGTAGTTTGGATTGGATGTATTTCATTACAAGAGTGCGTTGCGGATGTCTGATGCCGATGGGGTACGCATGTACGTTGCCGCGGCTATGAGCGGGAATTCTGACGTGGTACCACATAGGAAATCGTGAGGCGAGAAGACGAAACCTCTTTTCATAGAGGGTGATCTGCACTTTTTTCCTATCCGCTACTTTTTTAAAATCAAAGTATTTATGGATACGGGGGAATATCCGGTTGCCCGCATATCCTCCCATACTATCTCCGATCAGGTTGTCGTGGGTAGCAAGAATGGTTTCGTGAGCATATATTATGAGTGAGGGATTGGACAACATGGTTCCCAGAGCGCTGCAAACGGAAAACAGCGCGTAGTAGATGCCGGAAAGGAAAACATACCGCCATTCCCTATATATCCGGTCGGGTATCACTAATGGGGATTCGTTCGATCGGTAGAGGAAACTGCCGGGCAAAGGGGATACTTTCCGCAAACTGTCGATCACGTAATGCCTAGGGGATAGTAAGGCGACCTTTTCGGGGTTGGTGAGCCGCTGCACCGCATCTTCGATAACAATAAGATCCCGGTTTTTTTGAAATATTCGGTCGAGATCGCGGGTTACGGCACTCGTGATGCCGCACGCGTGAAATACGATAAGTACGCGCGGCTTACGTTTCGTTATATGCTGCTCAAGTTCCTTTTCCGTTATCTGGAAGTGGTCATCCAGCGGATAGTACTCGACATGGAATCCGTGCGCCTTAATATTGTCGACAACGTCGATACAGTAGAAATCCGGCAACAGTACCGTGGAATCCTTTGGGATTTGTAGGGTACGGAGAAGTACCCAGAGCGCATCCTCAAACGAAACGAAATAGGTGCGCGAGATTCCCTCCGGCAGGCGGTATGTTTGCGAACGGAGAAACGGCAGCAGGAACGGTTGGTAATAATTGATCATACGGATGAACTGAATCGGGGATATTACGGGTGCGTATCGGAAGCGGGAAGATTGAAGTGGTCAAAAATAGGTAAGATGCCGTTTGCATCGACATGACCGCCGATGAAGCCCTTGCTTCCCAGGGTCGCGACATGCTGCTTTAGGGGTTCCTGGCCGTTTTCCAAGGTTGCGGCAAATCCGGTAATTTCCATGAATTTCCAGTCGCTTGTGCTGTCGCCGACGGCAAGCGTCTCCCCTGGGGAAATGCCAAGATGTGAAAGAACATTGAGGGTGGCCTGGCGTTTGGATACCCCCGTAGGTGCGATATTACAAAACTGATGCGGATTGGCTATGGGATGGATGCTCCAGGTAACTTCTATGTTCCCTTCGAAGGGCTTGAGTACCTCGTTAACTTTTCCGATGCCCGACTCATCCGGGACGATCGGCAGGATTTTGTAAATGTCTTCCGTATCGACTATGGTTTCAAACGAATCGACGAACACAGGTGCCTGCTGGAGGATATGGGTATGCACGTCCGTCAGTTTGTTTCTCTGCGCGCTAAGGACGTAATACTCGTTTTGGGTATAGAGTTCAAGGTAAAAGCTGTTTGCTAAAAGCTTCTTAAGAATTTCCGAAGACGTCCCTTTGGGGATCGGATGGGATTCCACAATCGCGTTTTTAAGAGGGTCTATGATAATCCCCCCGGCAAAAACGATATGCGCATTCGTAAGTTTGGCATTATCGATGATCGGCCTGATGGAGTAGTGTGGCTTGGCCGTGCATAAAACTACCGGAATGCCCGATGCCCGGATTACCGAAAGTCGTTTGATAACGTCGGGGTTGGGGTACGGGGAATTGAACCCTACCCTCTCTCCGACAAGGACGCCATCGATATCCAGGACGAGTGCTTTGATCATAACGGAATATTCCTATTTTACTTTATGGGAAAAAATAGTATAGTGTTGACATTCTGCCCTCCAATTTTTCTTCATGATAGAACAAAAAGTCGAGCATCCGCACCAACGGGAGTTTGAGCCTGACAGCGTGTTTAACGTCACCGTAATCGGTGCGGCGTGCTCCGGCAAATCGACGCTCCTACGGTCTCTCCGGGACCGGGGATTCACTGTCCGGCAAAAGCCGGATAATCCGGTGTTTCCGCTGTTTTTGGAGAACCCGCGGAAATATGCGTACAGGAATCAGCTCCATGAGATGATCCAGCTCATGGAACTTGAAGTATTGGATACGAAGCAGAGCGGTCTCACCGATCCGCACTTTCGGGAATCCGGAGTGCTTGCTACCGCCGTGTATACCAAGTACTTATTCGATCAGGGGCTCATGAGTGATGAACAGTACCAGCATCTTGATTGGCTCTATAAGCATCATCTTGCGTCATTCCCGGCACCCGATCTTGTCGTATATCTTCACGCGCCGGATGATGTCATACGCGCGCGTGCCGTAAAACGGGACGGACTAGTCGCGCATGATCCGCAAGCGCTCCAGCCGTATTGGGAGAAGCTTCTTACTGATTTGGAAGGCCGGGGATTCCCGGTGCTTCGCGTCAATACGGGTGAGCACCCGGTTTCGGAAACTGAGGATATGATTTTCAACGAAATCGACGACGTGAAGAAAGTAAACGAGGAATCTACTCCGAGGACCCGCCCATTGCAGTTTAGGGATGTCACGAGAAACCTCCGCCCCGCACGAACGGCTTAAGTATTACCCGCCTATTATCGTTAGCGCCCCGTAGCCCAACAAAAGAAAGCGGATGAGCCTCCCTATGAATGTCGGAATGAGGAATTTGAGATACGGAAACCCGAGGTATCCTGAGATTAGGCCTATGAGGTCGTAGGGGAATGGGACAAGTGCCCAGAAAAAGAGCGCAAACGCTCCGTATTTCCTGATATGCCTCTCCAGGCGTTCGACCCTTGCCGAATGGGGAATGATCTCATGTCCATAGGTGCCGATCGCCCAGCTTACCGAATCGTTGATGGCGTACCCAAGCGACGTTACGAGCGCGAGAGACGTTACATCCATGTGCTTAGCAAGCGCGGGGATAAGGAGTGCAGCCGGCCCGACCAGGGAAAAAACGAATATACCAAGATACCCGAATTTCAGAAACGGCTCGGGATTGGTCCAGGTAAAGGCCGTGACGATGAGGAATACAATCCCGAGGAGGAACGCAAACCGTTTGAAGTCGCGGGATGCCAGGAATGCGATGATTCTTTCTTTGGTCACATCCTTATAATATGTGATAGATTACGGATTATGAAATACGTCGCGTTGCTCCGGGGAATAAATGTCGGCGGCAAGACGCTTATCAAAATGGCGGATTTGAAAGCGGCGATTGAAGACGCGGGATTTTCTGATGTCACGACACTCATCGCAAGCGGCAACGTCATTTTCTCGTCTCCTGAAAGGCATCAGGCGAAAATTGAAGACACGTTGGAGAAGGTCATTCATGCAAGGTTCAAGCTGCCGGTGCGGGTCTTAGTTTATTCTAAGGATCAGATGGAGCATGTGATAGGGGATGTTCCGAGGGGTTGGAATACGAGAAAGGACATCCGGATGTATGTTGCGTTTTTGAAAGCTCCGACGACTCCTTCCCAAGTCGTTTCTCAGATGAAACCAAAAGAAGGGATCGACGAGATTACTCCGGGACCCAGCGTCGTGTATATGGCCACCCTCATGAGCGGGCTTACGAAAAGCAACATCAATAAGATAATCGGGACGAAAATTTATGGGAATATGACTATGAGGAATTACAATACGACGAAGAAAATATTCCATCTTCTGGAAGCGGACTAGCCTACCCCAAAGTGTTGTTTTGGAGTATAATATGGGATACTTGCGGGATCGTATAACGGTAGTACGCATCCCTCTGGAGGATGTTATCTTGGTTCGAATCCAAGTCCCGCAGCCATACAAAACTGCCAGCGAAAGCTGGCGATTTTGTATGAAGGGATTCTGATGAGAACTCGGATGCTTGGTTCGGTAATGAGGGACTGCTTATTAGCGGTGATTCCGATAACAAAGGATCATTCCCGAATACGTATCCATGTTTCGTTGACAATTTATATTTTAAAAAGTGATTTATGAGTGATCAGTATATCGTTATTGATAAAGTTAAATGGTGGATCTTGAATCAAGATGGACATGGTCGGTACGCTCAACCTCTCTGCCCAATTCATAATTTGCGCTTAAGACCTGTTGTGGATACATATTCTTACGATTATAACTACCTCACCCAATCTCATACGCTTAAGTGTGAAGACTGCAAAGATCCAATGAAGTTACCCAGAAACATTGAAAATGAGCGGCAATATATATTGGATAAAATTGATGCGAAGTTTTTTAAGTCGATTAAATTTATTAATCTTGATGATGAAGCAATTCCAATTGCTGAGGACAAAGCCAAATCAACGGATAGAAAATATTTTGTAACGTCAAGATTAATGGAATCGAAAACTGGTTTAAGACTAGTAGTTTACGCCGGCGAAAGGGGAAAAAAGGAAAAGACTGAAATATTTATTGAACCCGAAATAAAAAGATTGGCTTTTGATCAAGCAGATCTTCACCCAACAGACGTTTTTACGAAACTTGAGGCAACCTTCAACGACGGAACAAAAGCAACTCAAAAGAAGAAATGATATTTTTGTTTTGATTTTATGCCGAAAATTGCGCCGTTTCTATTAAACAGAAAACCGACGAAGATTCCCATCACCCAAGCAGGTTACGACAAACTCGTTTCTGAGAAAACACAGCTCGAATCCGAACGTCCGGATGCCGTGGAAAATCTTCGGAAAGCCAGGGAGATGGGGGACCTGTCGGAAAACGGGTACTATAAGGCTTCGCGGCAGCGCTTATCGTTCATCGACGGCCGGCTCCGTAGATTAACGAACATCCTCAAGCGCGCGAAAATAGTCGTTACGGCCAATACGGGATTTGTCGATATCGGAAGCCGTGTTTCTATCCGCACAAACGGTAGGGAAGTCGAGTATACGGTTGTCGGTGGGTACGAATCAGACCCCTCACAGCATACGGTATCTCACCAGTCGCCGCTTGGAAGGGCGCTTATGGGAAAGAAAGCGGGAGAGACGGTAATCGTCAGCGCACCGGCGGGGCAAATAACCTACGAAATTCTCACTGTCGCCTGAACGGTTTCCAGACTTTCGAAATCATCATGCCGGTCAGGATCGCCATAAAGGGATAAAGCGGGAGTATATACCAGGACAGTTTCGTACGCATAAGTGACGGGATGATTAATAGCGTCATTACCACAAATCCGGTGTACCGTTCAACGCCGCTTAATTTTCCGAACATTTTAAACCAGAGTATCAGGGAAAGAGCGGCAAGAGGGAATACGGGATACATTTGGGGATTGGCGATGATTCCCAAGAAAAACCACAGCGGCTCACCGTTCCCTTCTATCGGGGAAACAGCACGGGTAATGATATGGTAACGAAAATGCGTGTCGAGAAATGACGGTCCGAACGTGAGTGTCATCGCAAGATACCAGGGGAGGATTATGACGGCCGCGAGCATCCAGGTGCGGAGTATCGGAAACTTGCGGATGGCGTTGGGTGTGACGGTTGCAAGGAGAAGCGGAATAAAACCAAGCGGTCCCTTGGTAAGCACGGCCAGTCCGGTCGCGAGACCAGCGATTATCCATGATGATCGGCGGACGGTGCCAGTCAGCATCGAAAATGCAATGAGCATGAAACCAATCTGCAACGAATCGGGATCGGCGGAATTGAGCGTATGTGATGAAAATATGCCTCCGGCATCCTTAACAAATAACTGCCGGGAGAGAAGAAGGACAGTCCAGGTTATGAGTCCCGTAGCAGAACCGAACCGGCCCCAGACCCACCAAACGGAAAGCAGGATGATAACCGTACCCGATACGAGACTTATGACGCGCATCGGGACAGGGGTGATGCCGGTAAACTTGGAGATTCCCATGTTGAGGTAATACCAAAGCGGCGGCTTTTCGAAAAACGGTTTGTTTCGGTAGGAAAGAACGGGGAATGCCTGTTTGTCCAACGTCTCCCGGATGAGCGTAATGTTCGTTTGTTCGTCCCACCGTGTTGCCGGCCGGTTGATGTCGGTTAGGAGCCGCACACCGGTCATAAAGGATAGCACCAGGATGAAAACGGCAAGATACTGCGGTTTCATTTACTCCATCACGAGGGCAATTTTATAGTAATTCCAACGGCGCATGAACGTATCCTTATCGAGGGTATACTGTCCACGCCACGGGTCGTTGACGTAGATTTTCGTAGGATTGTCGACAGAGCCGGAAAATCCGCGCACCACCATCGAGTGCATGCCGTTGACTGCGTTGATGTACGTCCCGTCCGTCGATGTCCAGGATATGGAGTGCGGGTCCGACCATCCGTTCCAACCCCACGTCATGACGGGGTTACCCTTCTTCACTTCCGTCAGAAGGTCTGCGAGACTGCCGTTTTCCAATAGGTGCGCGCTTCTATATGCGGTAACGCCGCGAAGTACCGCCTCCCAAAAGGTGCCGAAGTCGTCGACGTATCCTTTGTGCGGATTGCCTGAGCCGCGCTTGCCGCCAAGTCCTATCTTATCGATCAGGTCGCGTTCGGTAACCGAAACGCCCCGGAACGCCAGCAGCATCCGTGCGGCCGCGATGTTGCAGGTAAACAGTGTCTGCTGTTTGTAGAAGGGAACGGTCAATTGCACCTGGTCTTCCGAGGTTGTGAATGAAATGATCTGATCTGACGGAAGCGGGAGCCCGTATTCGCTCGGCGCGTCTTTTCCGATCTTCACCGTATACGCGGTCTGATGTTTGAGATTGTCTTTCGGTGTAAATTCCACGACGTTCCCGGCGACCTTAAAGGAGCCGTCGATGGCAGGTGAGATGTCGATAAACTCAGTAATTTTGGATGGCACGTTTTGGTCGAATGTCAGACGGACCGCGTTTGTTTGCGCGTTCTTATCTCCCTCGGCGGGATTGCTGTCGGTAAGTTTGAGCGCTCCGGCAGTCCTGAACGTGAACTGGGCGTCCGGATCCAGTACGCCGCCTTTCTCCGTTTTAAGCCCCTTGGCAAGCGTTACTTTATATTCGGTATCCTTGGTAAGTTCCGGGTGGGAAAGTGTAAGGGTGTTTTCTTTTTTGTCCCATTGTCTGCGAAGCGAAATTTCGGGATTTATACGGACCGATGCATTTACTGATTCCTCATCCATCGCCTGGTCGAACACGATGACGATGTCATCCTTGGGATTGGTCGCATTTCCGTTTGGAGAAAACGATGAGATGAATGCGCCCCTGACCGTCGAAAACCTGACTTCGGCTTTAATGCGTTGGTCCAGCTGCCGCACCTCACCTCCGTCGCTCCTGTTTTTGATGATCTGTGAATGGATGAGGACGATGCGGTACGCTGCCCCTTGCCGGAAGGGTTCGGTAGGTTTGATCCTGAATGTCCGGTCGTCCAGTTTTTCGAGGGTAAGCGGGTGCTTCGGGTCAGACTCAGCCTTCCATTCTTCGGGATACCGTATCGGTGTTGCGAATTTCACCAATACCTCCTGGCCCGTTGAGACATTTTCGCTGTTGTCCGGAGGCATGACGCGGCTTGCCATCATGTCGTCAACATTCATTTCGAGGAGTTGCTCACCACCGTACCCGCTTGTCGCCGGTCCTTCGATATTGGCAAAATACACCATGAGCCGTTCCCCCTGGGGAAGTGTCGTTTTGGGCACAATGGTGAGCGTGGTCCCCAGTGGCAATAAGTTCCACAGGTAACCCTCTCTGCGTATGGAAAATTCGACTTCAGGATTCGTGTGAACGGCTAGGGTGTTGTAGACAACAGGTGCGTTAAACGTAACCCGGATATCGGGCGAGTGGGAGAGGATCACATTGTTGTTGGCGGGACTTGAGAACAGCACTTTAGGAACTCCGCGCACCCGTTTGATTATCCCGTTTCCCAGGATACCCGAAACGGCAAGGGACACGAAAATAACGCCAAGCAGGGCGATGATTTTACGGCGGGTATCAGACCGCGCCGTCCGGTACAGGTAAATCCCCGAAAACACGGCAAGGGTTGCTGCAACCACGAGAAAAAACAAACGCACTTCAAACAGCGATGCTAATTGGATAATGCTTGCCATATTTTTGCAATTTCCCCGGTTGTGACGAACACCGCCGGACCCAGTTCGGTAACCTGCGCAACTGTCATGATTCTTGTGAGTACATCGGGTATCCGAGCAAATTCTCGGGAATAGAATTGCGGATGGGACACAAATACTAACGTTTTCGGGCGGTTGAGTATACCACCCTGGTACACCGCGTTGATCCTTCCGATCATTTCTTCTTTCGTCTGGTCGTATGTCGAGAGGCCGTTAAGCGGTATCTCCAGAATGCCCGTAGTTTCGACATCCGGCATATTTTGGTCAGACTCGCTCGGGTAATAGGGTTGGGCGCCTACCGCTAAATTCCATGGGGTCGTGCGGAAAGCCCCCGTGGCGGGACGGTCTCTTCCTGATGAATCATACGTAAATCCGAGGGAGCGAAGCTCATTTAATTGAGCCGTGTTCAGAAACCACCCACCAGCTCTAAATCCGCTCATCTTCGGCAAGCCGGACTGCGAAGCGACACTCAAGCCGAATTCGATGATTTGCCGCAATTCGGATGGCGAGTACTCGGTTGTCGGCGTATCGTACCCGTCCTTCGTCATGAGTCCCCAGGGATGTCCAGACCGGGTGGCGACCCCTGCTGCACGTACCAAGTCAAAGTGCATGTGGGCGTGCATGGCGATTTCATCGCCTTTTTCCATGCGTCCGTTTAGAAATGCGGAAATTTCGTTTGCGCGTACGGGGGAAAGCACCCCGGGGAGGAACGTTCTGGGACTGACAAAATGCGTAAACCGTATGGCGGGGTATTTGACGGAAAGTCCGTTGATTGTCGCCATTGCCTCGTTTGGTGTATCCCATCCCTCCCAATCAAACGTCCAGGACACCAGCAGCGGTTCGCTTACGTTGACCGTGATGCCGGTCGTCGAAATCGTGTTGCCACCGTTATCGATGGAAGCGGAAAACGTATAGATGCCGGGATCCATGTCGGCAACCGGCCTGGTGAAATGTATCGTTCCGTCTGTCGCCGCAACGGTGACAAATTCGATAGGCGCATTGTTTGCTTTGATTTGGATAAGATCCGGCGCAACGTTTAGTATTTGTTCTCCGTCTTTAACCGCCAGAATCAATTCGACGGACTGCGGCACCGGGCTCCGTTTGACATACCACGTATGGCTCGCGGTGAGTGTTGCAGTCGCCGATGGCGGAATTTTCGGCTCGACCGTGAGCGCGGGAACCGAAAGCCGGCTTCCGTAGGGACTTCCGCCGGACATGTAGGTGGACCAAGCAAAAAGCAGCAATGCGACACCGGCTATCACAATATGCCGCTTCCGGATGCGGGTGCGGCCGGTAGCACTGATGGCAAATGGAAAACGGATGTTATTGACGATGGTGAGTGACGATATGAATGTTGTGAGTGTGATCAGGATGAGCGAAAATGTTCCGACGACGAATACGTTCCCCGACGTAACCGAGATGAACTGACGGTATAGGAACAGCAGAAGAAGATGGTTGGTCCAGATTTCTAAGGCGTCCCTGCCGAAGTAGGAAAGCACGCGTTTTATAGATGTGCCGGTCGCTCTAAGACTCGGTGCAATCAGAAGAAGTGCGCCTGCTAGGCTCATGCCGGTCGTCAGAAATGCGACGGACGGCGGCCAACGGATGTCCGGGTTGAGGATGGGGACGTTAAGGACCCGGGTGACAAGGATCCCGGTTACGGTTGCCAAAATACTTCCGATAAAAAGCATGGTGTGCCGGAGCGTGTGCGATGCATTTTGTGTCCTGTGGTCGGAATCATACTGCCACCATACGCCCCACAAGAGGACGGGGAAATACGATAGGACGGGGAACCGGAGAAGCGTTTCGTCTCCGGCTAACAGTGACTTCATGGGAATAAGCACTCCGGGGACATTGAGGTCATAAAGTGTGACTCCGATGTAGTAGGACACGGCGCCAACCAGAAAAGTCAGGAATTGCGAGTTCCTGCTCACCCGAAGGATGGGCCGGATAAGCGGGATAAGAATCACGATGATGATAAATAACGGCATGTACTCCGTGAAATTCGGCGGGGTTTGCATGGTGATAACATGGATGAGCGAAAACTGTCCGGGCCTTGAAGTGAGTGTTGCGATGGTTGCCGTAAGGACATAGGTAAGATAAATGGCGACAGCGCGTTTGAGCGTGTATACGGCTATGCTTTTGGTATGGTCGTGTGCGTGCACGTCGAGCCATTTGGACAGGGACATGCCGAATACGAATACAAACAGGGTAAATACGGTGGTGTTGAGTATGCTTTCGACCGATGTCAGGAACGGGTTTGTTTTGTCGTGGAAGAAAAACAACGCATGGGCAACAACCATGCCGATGACCGCTATCCCTCGCAAGACATCTATACGAAGCGACCGTTCCGTGTGATGTGCATGCGGCTCATTCATCTCTCTATCCATTATATCCGCCTGTTGGATACATCACCAAATCAATACAAGGATGCGTGCTTTACTTCGTATACTAAGGACTTTATAGTGGTATCCCGTATGAAGCCGTTATCAAAGGATCAAAAAATCGTTCTCTCCCGGATTATTGAGTGGTACGGAAAAGACCGTGACGTCATGCAGTATGTCACCCTCGGCGGCTACGCGGGAACCGGGAAAACGACGCTTCTTGGTGTCATCCGGCGGGAGCTTAATAAGCTCGATTCCGGGCTTAAGGTCGGCTTTGTCAGCTTTACCGGGAAAGCCGCCCGCGTCCTTAAAGAAAAGATACGGGAAGCGGACGTCGCGTATAAACAGGATACGGTAGGTACTATCCATTCGCTTATCTATACGCCGGTAGTCAACGACCGGGAAGAAATCATCGGTTGGAAACAGAAAGAGGAGATCGATAGGTCGCTTATCATTATTGACGAGGCGTCCATGGTGGATGCGGCGATTTGGCAAGACCTCGTTTCCTACCGCGTCCCCATGGTTGTTGTCGGCGACCATGGGCAGCTGCCCCCGATTAAAGGGAATTTTTCCCTCATGCAGTCGCCGCACCTTAGGCTCGAAGAGATCCATCGGCAGGCCAAAAAGGATCCCATTATCGCCCTTTCCATAGTAGCCCGGACTCATGGTGTGATAGCGTCCGGCAGGTATTCCGACGTTGTCAGGAAGTTTGCACCGGATGATCCGGAAACCGGGGACGTGATGTCGGAAATGCTTAAAAATTATACGAGCGATACGCTTATCCTGTGCGGATACAACAAGACGCGGAAGCGCTTGAATTCCTTTATACGGGCGGCACTCGGGTTTAACGAGCCGGTTCCCGTGGCAGGGGATCGGGTCATCTGCCTAAGAAATAACCACCGCGCGAGAATCTATAACGGCATGCTGGGCACGATCGTACGGATTCGCGAGGATCGCGCAAACACCTATGCGGCGGATATAGAGTTTGACGGAGAGCGCGATACGTATTCCGGCACCATTTCCTCCGAGCAATTCGGTGCGGAAACCGCGCTTAATTTTACCGAAGACCGTGCCCGGTATCACGGCATCGACCTTTTTGACTTCGGGTATGCATTAACCGTGCATAAAGCGCAGGGTAGCCAGGCGAAGCGGGTTATATTGTTCGAGGAACGGTTTTTACGGATGACCGATGAGGAGTGGAAGCGCTGGTTGTATACGGCCGTAACACGCGCAGAGCGCGAACTCTATATCTTTCCTTCGCCATAACGTATACTTTGTTCGCTATGAGTGCTCCCCAATTAGCTGCCGCATATGTAAAAAGCATAAACGGTACGGACCGCATCATCGATGACATGAAGCTCAAAGTAACGTTCCTCGGGCGTTCGAATGTCGGCAAATCCAGTCTCATCAATTCGCTTATCGGGAAATCGCTTGCGCGGTCAAGCAGCAGGCCCGGCAAGACCGTGAAGCTCGATTTTTTCCTCATCGAAAATAAGTTATTTTTCGTCGATTTACCAGGGTACGGCTTTGCCAAACGGAGCCGCGAAACCAAGGAGCATTACCGGAAACTCATTGCATGGTACTTGTTCCGCTCCGGCGTCAACCATAAGCTCGCCGTCCTCATTATCGACGCCAAGGTGGGGCTAACAGACTACGACCGCGAGTCGATTAGCCTTCTGACCGACAGCACGATACCGTTTGTCATCGTAGCAAATAAGATCGACAAGCTTACAAGGAATGATCGTGAGCATAAGCTCAGGGAAATTATTTCAGAGGCCCATTCCGCCCGGATCATTCCGCATAGCAGCGTCACCGGCGAGGGGAGGGATGAGCTGCTTTCCGTTATTTTTAGCTGAGTCGTATGAAAGTCCTCATTGTCGGTGCCAGTTCATATGTCGGATCCCGGATATATTATGATCTCCGTGCGATATACGATTTGGTGGGCACGTACCGAAATCATAAGCTATCCGATGCATTCGAACGTCTCGACATAAGGGAAAAGGATGCGGTAGATACACTGGTAGCCAGGGTGAAACCGGATGTCATCGTCCATGTGGCTAATTTTCCCAATGCCAAGAGTGCCGAAGGAAGGGAGCAGGAGTATAAGACTGTGAACTTCGATGCGACGGAATCCCTGGTTGACGCGGCAAATACATGTAGAGCCAAATTCGTTTTTATTTCCGGGCAGGCAGCGCTCGTCACGGATAACCCTTATGGGAAATATAAGGCGATGTCCGAAAAAGTCGTCAAATCGGTAAGAAGCGGCTACCTCATTCTTCGTCCAAGCCTCATTGTCGGGGTCAGTCCGAACCAGACGAACGATAGGACATTCAACCGGTTTCTGTTCGCGATAGAAAAGGGCGAAAAGACTGTTGCGTTTGATACGTCCTGGAAACTCCGCCCGACGTATATCGGGTACTTGTCCCAAATGATCGACCAGTCTATAGGTAGAAACTTATGGAACTGCGTCGTGCCGGTATATCTGCCGCATGTCCTGGACCAGGCGACGCTCGCGCGGGACGTGCTGACGCCGTTTGGGATCCACGTTTCGGGTGTCGACCGGAATATAGCCTTTCCGCTCATCGACTTTGACGAATCGGATTTACGCAAGTTTACTCTGGTGCCTGATTCTTATGAGGCGCTGGTCACAACCCTCATATCGGAAATCCGCAACCGGAATTTGTTTACCATTCTATGAAGAGGCGCAAAGCATTTGAAATCGAAGTGGACGGGAAACCCCTCGATTACCGGGTGGGGCACGACTTGGATCTTGCCGCCGTTCGCGCTTTTTTTTCCCGGACCTATGAAGTGTTGGATCTAAAAAATGCCGGACGCCACGTGTTGGGGACTTTGGGCAAAGACGGTACCGCTTATTTTTTGAAACTCGCAACGACTGAAGGCATCAGCATGGTAACGCGGAATGAGTACCTCTGGAATGACGTGTTCTTGGCTGTTCACCCCAGGGGTTCCTCAGTGTTTCAGGTGCCATTGAACGTGGAAGACGGGCTGTATAAGACAAATCTCTATTTTATGATTACCGATGTCCTTACCGGGAAGCCGTTGGCACGAGCACCCGAAGGAGGCGCGGAAGTGCCGAATTTGGGGGATTATTTGGATAGGATCATCAGGTTTTCGGAAATAATTTCGGATTTGCCGGCCCGGACCGGTCCCGGAGCCGTAGACCACCGGCAGCAGTTCCTCACGAAAGTCATGTCCTGGTATGAAACAATTCCTGAAGCGGTCCGGGAAACGTATGCCGTCCGGCAGACGCTGGTTATTGTCGAAGAGGGGGTATCCGGGCTTTCTCAAAAACCGCGGCACGGAGACTTTACACCTTGGCATATATTGGATAGCGGTGAGGCGCTTGGCTTAATCGATGGAGAGCATTACCTCCCTAACGGGGTGGAATACTACGATATCGGGTATTTCATCCAACGGGTATATTCCGTGCTCGGTAACGCCGCTGTCGCCGAAACGCTGTGCGACAAGCTTATCGGAATGGGCTATGACAGCAAGAAACTTCGCGTCATATTGGCAGCGCGTGCAATCGGAGGATTCCTGGACGCCTCGCTTGCCCCCGAATCCCGGTATGAGACGCATGCTTCGTTTCAGGAATTTTTCAGACGCTTGGGATAGTTTGGTATGGTAAAATTCAGCAACGATGCCCCGTGTTACTACCATTGTCGCCCTTCCGACTCCGCGGTTTTTGCTCTGGTTTTTTATTGCTGCCTTTATCCTCTTTTTTAGCTTTGTCTCGTTTGCGCGGCATGACAACTTTCACTCCAATAGACTCGACTTGGGGAATATGGAACAAACGGTCTGGAACCTAGCAAACGGCAACGGTTTTACCCTGACTGACCCCATGGGAGAGACACAGATATCCCGCCTTGCCGTACATGCGGATTTCCTATTAATCCTCATGGTGCCGTTTTATTGGATTTGGCAGGATCCCAAAGTGTTGCTCCTTGTACAAACGATTATCGTGGGCCTTGGAGCGGTTCCGCTTTTCTGGATAGCGAAAGAAAACCTCAAAAGCGAGAAGTTGGCTCTTATGTTTTCTCTTCTATACCTATTGTATCCTGCCCTCCAACACATACTGCTCCATGACTTCCATGCCATTGCATTGTCCGTAACTTTTTTGTTGTTTGCTTACTGGTACATGATAAAGAAGCGGCATGGGCTCTTCGTATTATTTGCCATACTTGCGGCGCTCGGGAAGGAAACAACATGGCTTGTGGTTGGGTGGATGGGGCTCTATGTTGGATTGTTTCAGGGAAATCGGAAACTGGGATTTACCCTGGGCGCGCTAGGGTTTGTCATGTTCGTATTCTTGTACTGGTTTGCTATGCCTGAGCTTGCTCCCACGGGTAGGCATTTTGCATTGTCGTACCTATCTGAGTTCGGAGAAAGCCAGACGGGGATTGTCGGGGGGCTTTTGAAAAATCCAATTAAAGTCCTGTCGATGGCATTCCTGCCCGACCGTTTGGACTGGTATTATCGTATGTTACAGCCGGTTGGATTCCTGTCTTTGTTTTCGCCGTTACCTCTCCTATTTGCCATCCACAGCATCATTATAAATGTGGTAAGTAATAATGGGATGATGCGGATGATCGATTACCAGTACAACGCGGAGATCATCCCCTTCCTCTTTATTTCAGCGGTAGAGGGATTTGGAAGGTTGCATGCCTTTATTAAAAAACGCAAAAAACTCTGGAATGCGACAAGGATGCGACACATGGTGTTTTTGGTTGTTTTAGGATTTGCCGCGATTTCTTCAATCGGTTGGGGAGAAATACCGTTAACACTCGAAGACCGGTTTTTTTACTTCATCTGGCCGAGACCGGAGTCTCCGGTTGTGCGTGAGATAGCAACGAGTATCGATCCCCTGTATACTGTATCCGTCACGAACAACATCGGCGCTCATGTCGCGGGGAGGGAATACTTGTACAACTTCCCTGTGAAAGCCAAGGGGGCGGATTTTGTACTCGCGTATCTCGGCGACACGAATGCGTGGCCGAGCGGAGACGCGCAGAAAAACGCCGTGAGCGAATTGTTGCGAAGTTCTCAGCATGAGCTGATTGCCCAGGTGGGAGATTTTTATGCGTTCCGCAGAAAATAACCAGGAAGTAAGTATCGTTATACCGGTATTTAACGAGGCCGAAAGTTTACCCGAACTTCTGCGCCTTATCCGTAGCGCGTTTGCACAGATCCGGTTTGAGATCGTCTTTGTTGATGACGGAAGCACGGATGCCTCATTTGATGTATTACAACGGTCACAAAAAAAGTTCCCACGCCCCATCACTATCGTGCAACTGCGGAAACGGTGCGGTAAGTCGACTGCACTTTCCCAGGGATTTCGACACGTTCGCGGGGACATCGTGATAACCCTCGATGCGGATTTGCAGGATGACCCCGCGGAAGCCGTAAAGCTTATGGGAGTGCTGCATCGGGGATATGACCTTGTCGTCGGGTGGAGGAAAGTAAGAAAAGATTCAAAAGGCAAGCTTGGCGTTTCACGCGTATTTAACCGAGCGGTTTCGTTATTTACCGGACTTACCCTTCATGATATGAACTGCGGTCTTAAGGTGATGCGAGTGGGCGTTGCCCGCGAACTTCAGCTCTACGGGCAATTACACCGCTTCATCCCCGTCCTTGCGCATGAGCGGGGGTTTCGTGTGACCGAACGCGAAATTTCCCATCACCCAAGAAGGTTCGGTTCGTCGAAATTCGGCTTGGAACGGGCGTTTGCATCGTTTGACCTCATTACGACATTGTTCCTCTCCGGATATGGGACCAGGCCGCTTATCGTATTCGGACCTCTCGGCGCTATCCTTATCGTGTTGGGGCTTGTTGCCCTCGTATATCTGACGGCAGTGAAACTCACGGGAGAGTCGATCGGAACGAGACCGTTACTTCTTCTTGGAGTGATGTTCGTGTTGTTCGGATTTCAGTTGCTTTCAACCGGGCTATTAGGGGAACTTATTATCAGCGTTACGGGAGGGGAGCGGAAGGCTCCGGTTTCCCGAATAATTACATCACATGAAGATGCCGCTTGATCCCTGGGTTATTTTTGGGTTTTTCGCGCAGTTTATCTTTTTTCTCCGGTTCGCGGTGCAGTGGTGGGCATCCGAAAAAGAAAAGCGCAGCGTTGTTCCCGTGAGTTTTTGGTATCTGTCGATTGTCGGTTCCGTGATGATCCTTATCTACGCCATAAAGCGCGAGGATATCGTGTTTATCACCGCACAATTCCTCGCGCTTTTTATTTACGTCAGAAACATTATGCTTCGCCGAAAAGAGCTTACTCGATTACCGTAAGTCTTCCTACCATCCCGTTTGCACGGTGCTGGCCGACCGAGCAATAGTACTCGAAGGTCCCTGCCTTTTCCGGCGTGAATTCTATCGTATCCGTATCGCCGCTTGGGATAGTTTTGGTGCGGACGCCAAGCTCGTCAACGACCCAGTCATGAGGCATTTTGCCCATGTTTTTGAGCGTCAGTCTGACCGTTTGCCCTTTTTTGAACTCAAGGGTGGCAGGTGAGAATTTGAATTCCGATCCCTCAATCGTTACTTCCTGGACGTCACCTTCCGCGGTCATTTCGGTTACCCCCGTGGCACCCGATGCGGGCATCATGGAACTTGTGTCCTGTGAGGTGCCCGTGGTACCCTCTGAGGTTGGTTCCATAACCGGTTGATTCCGGTTTCTGACAAACCATATGCCCCCGGCAGCAAGAACAACCAACAAAATTGCGACAAGAACGTTCGTTTTCATAAAGCGCCTTCTATGTAATCCAGCATACAATATTTCGAAACGTTACGCCAGTTATTTCGGCGTCGGTATGGGCGTTCCCTGGTTATCTAATCGTGTCGGATTCAGCTGTATGTTTTGAGCTGTGACGGAGCCGTCGCTGTTTGCATTTCCGAAGACGGCAACACTTGTGCCGATGGTGAGATCGGATTTCGATCCCTCTGTAGCCTTGTTGACCGTCGTTTTTTCGCTTACGAGAACAATCTTACTGCTCCCGTCGGAAAGCTTCACCGTGATCGACGTGTCGTCGGTTTTGATGATTGCTCCTGCGACCGGACGGAATCCGCTCCGTGTACCCCCGTTACCCGCCCCGTTTCCGTTGCGGAACATCATGGTGCCACCGGGACCTCCGTTCATCTGGACAAAATTGCCGCGTTTACTTTGTTGGTATTTCGTTCCGGCGAAAAAACCGCCGCCTCCCGCGATTACTGCCGAAAGGACAATCGGAAGTATGATATGTTGCTTCATTGGTCACCTCCTTTCACATTGGTATCAAAAAACGTTACGGACCGGTTGAGCGCTGTCGACAAGTTATGAGAAATATTATGGTCATCCCCGGGATAGACAAATAATTCCGATGATTTGCCGGCCGACTGCATGAGCGCATGGAGTGTCTCCGAAAATTCGACGGGCACGGAGGTATCGCTTTGGCCGTGGTGGATTTGCAGGGGGCCTGAAATGTCCATAAGATACGATGTTGCCGAAATACTCTTCCAAAATTCAGGATTCTCCGCCGGGTCTCCGAAGCGCGCGACCAGTTCCTGACGCCAGCGACGGGCACCCGAAGGAAGGGGGATGGTAGGATTCGGGGTGCCGGTTGCTCTCCTCCAACGGTTCATCATATCCTCATACGATCCCACAACACCGCCCCAAATCACACCGGCCTTGATATCCTTTGAGACGACCATGGACCGCAAGGTAATGAATCCCCCCATGGAATGCCCCCACATGCCGATTCTATTCGGGTCCGCTTCCTTGTACTTTTTTATGGAAGATACGGCATTCAGGACATCGACGGTGTATCCGTTGGAGCCATACGCCCCGGAAGGTGTACCCTCAGAATCTCCGTGTCCGCGGTAGTCGGGCTTCAAAACGATATAGCCGTTTCGGGAAAACGCATCCGTATATGCGACATACCGCTCCGTCGTCCGGTATTGGGCGGGCGGGATATATCCGTGGTTAAAAACGATAACGGGCCAACCAGTGATCGGTTTTTCTCCATCCGGCACCGTAAGAAGTGCGTATATTTTATTTCCTTCCGACCGGTATGAGACGATGGTACGCGAGTAATTACTCGCCTTTGGTAGGGCCTGTTCCACGGTCAGCTCACTTCCCGGGTATGTCCCGTTCCTAAGCGTTGAGATTTGCAGTTCATGTGCGCTGCCTACGATCGACCCGTCATTTAATTGATTATTCGGCTCATCAGTCCGGACGGTTTGAGGAGCAATGAGTGGCCTTTGCCACAGGAAGATTCCGCCCAGTGTCATAATCGCAAGAATGATCAGTAATAAATATTTATTCATACCTATGCATCTTCCCATACGTAGGGAAAAGAGCAGCGCGGTTTTCATCCGGCTCAGCCGGATCGCGCGTCGAGAAAAACCGCAGGTTTGTCTCGAGATAGTTACTCATATCTTAAAGCCTCGATTGGTTGTAGGTCCGAAGCTTTGCGTGCAGGGTACCATCCGAAGAGAATGCCGATCGCTCCTGAGACGCCGATTGCCAGGAGTACTGCAAACGGCGATACGGTAAACGGCATACTCATTACTCTGGTAAGTACATAAGAAATGATGATTCCGAGAAGCATGCCCATGAGTCCACCGATGATGGTAAGAAGGATTGCTTCTGTCAAGAATTGCGTAATGATGACGCGCCTCTTGGCGCCTAATGCTTTCCGAAGGCCGATTTCGCGGGTTCGCTCGGTGACGGTAACGAGCATGATGTTCATGATCCCTATGCCGCCGACCAAAAGGGAAATTGCGGCAATGCCGCCCAAAAGCGTCGTGAAGGTATTTGTCACCTGGGTGACGGTATTGAGAATGTCATTTTGGGAAAATATCATGAAATCAGCTTCAGAAGGATCTGAAATCCTGTGGCGCGCAAGGAGGAAATAGCCGATTTCGTTTTGGGCATCCGTCATGACGTCCGCGTTTTTCGCTTCTACCGCAATGCTCGAGAGGTACGTCGTGCCGAAGAGTATCTTTTGGGCAGTCGAGAGTGGTACATAGACGGCATCATCAGGGCTGTTGAAACCCTGGCCGCCTTTGGACTCCGTCACTCCAGTCACCGTGAGGGTCTGGCCGTTGACGCGGATTGTTTGGCCTACCGGGTCAACACCGTCTCCGAAGAGGTCAGACGCCGTTTGCGGACCGATGACCGCGATTTTGGAGAGCGCGCTCACTTCGGCGTCGGTAATCGGGGATCCGGACGAAAGTGAGAGTTTTCGCATATCAAAATACTGTGACTCGATGCCGATGATCCTAGTGTTGGCATTGTTTCTTCCCGCGGTGACTTGGCTGCGGGACTGATACTCCGGCGACACACGGGAAACCGTCGTGAGTGTCGTGGCATTTTTGAGTGCCGTTGCGTCGGCATTCGTCAGTGTCGTGCCGCCGCCACCGGCACTACGCACCGCGCCGCTGGATTGGCCTGAGGGTTGTATGGTCAAGATGTTGGATCCTAATGACTGGATCTGATTTTGCACGGATTTCTGCGAGCTTTGTCCAAGGGAAATAAGTGCGATGACGCTGCCGATTCCGATGATGATCCCCAGTATTGCCAACCCCGTGCGGAGTTTGTTGACGGTAAGCGTCTGTAACGATTCGGTTAGGATTTCCTGGTATTCCATACGCGGGTCCTTTTGCCGTTCTTGACGTCCGAGATTATTTTTCCGTCTTTCAGAACGATTATTCTTTTTGCGTGATGCGCAATGTCCGGTTCATGCGTAATCATGACGATGGTATGCCCTTTGTCGTTGAGATCTTCGAATATCTTCATGATTTCATCAGCCTGTGCGGAGGCGATGTTGCCGGTTGGTTCGTCGGCAAGGAGGATGGCGGGATTCATCGCAAGTCCGCGGGCAATTGCTACCCGCTGTTGCTGGCCTCCGGAAAGCTGGTTTGAGGTGTGGTACATACGGTCTTTGAGACCGACCATCTCAAGATATTTTTTTGCACGGGTTAAACGTTCTTCTTTTGGGACTCCCGCGTACATCATCGGGACCATGACGTTTTTTATCGCAGTCGTACGGGGTAGGAGGTTGAACGCCTGAAAAATAAATCCGATTTTCCTATTCCTGATATCAGCGAGTTCATCGTCTGTTAATTTGGACACGGATTCATTATCGAGTGTGTAGGTGCCGCTTGTCGGAAGGTCGAGAGCGCCCAGGATGTGCATGAGTGTTGACTTGCCAGATCCTGAGGGCCCCATGATCGCAACGAATTCACCCTTCTTGATTTCGAAGCTTATATTATCAAGAGCGGTCGTCTCGATCGCTTCCGTTTTGTATGTTTTGGTTATATGTTTTACGGAGATCATACATATATTAACGGCCGATCATAAACGTCCTGGTACCACCGCCCGTGTTCCGTGTGCTCCCGCCAAACGGGCTGAAGGGGGAGCTTGCACCAGTGGTTGTTGTTCGTGAGGACGTGCCGGTCGAGACGCTGGTGACGATGGTATCGCCTTCAGTGAGTCCTGAGGTGACTTCAGTTTGACTATCACTTGTTAAGCCTGTTTCGATTTCCACCTGACTTACCTGTTTGTTTTTCATGACCCGCACGTATTTGGTGTTGTTATCGGTAACGATTGCCGTCGTGGGAACGGACAATACGTTGCTCTTCGTCGCTGTGATGATCGTTGCCTGGGCGGACATATTGGGAAGTAATCCGTCCACTTCCGTATCGAGTTTTATGATTGCAGGATAAGTCGTCACCCCGGATGATTCCGTTCCGATCGTGTCAATCGAAACGACCTCTCCGGTAAATGTTTTTTCCGGGAAGGCATCAAAGGTAACGGTTGCCTTGTTCCCGGCCTTCACTTTCGGTGCATCGATTTGCGTGATATTTAGGCTCACGGTGGGAGCAGCCGCGGTCTTGACGCTCGCAATCCGAAGGCTGGTCGATGTGCCGGTTGATGACGTCTGCGCGGAGATGACGTTTCCCGGCTGCAATGACAGACCGGTGACCGTTCCTGCTATGGGGGCGACTATGGACGGAGACGACTGCTGATAGCTGTACCAGGCACTTGAGAGCGCCGTTTGCGCCTGGGTGATTGCCTGTTGCTGGACTTTGTATTTTGCTTCCGAGGCAAGCCATTCGTCTTCCGTCTTGACGAAATCCGAGAGTTTCCTGTTTTCCTTGTTTGGCGTATTATCGGCGTTCTCATACGTCGCATTTTGTGCTTTTTCCATAAAGGTCTCCCATTCGGTGAGTAAAGTTACTTGGGACGTATAGAGATTTGCTTTGGCTGTATCGAGATTGTTTTGGGCGCTTTGGTAATTGGCATAGGCGGCCTGGGACCGCTGCGATCCCGTTATATCTAGATCAATGTCCGCAATTTTTTGGCCGGCCTTCACCGCGTCGCCATCTTTGACGTATACGGTTTTGACGACTCCCGATGCCTGGGTCGACACTTGCGCAGAATTCGCGCTTGATACTTGGCCCGATACGGATACGGATGCAATGAGATTTCCTTTCTCGACTATTGACGTTTGGTAGGTTGGTGTTATTGACTTAGAGGATTGTGAACGGTAAAAACCGATGGCACCCAAGGCAAGAATTGCGACGAAAAGCAAAATCCTCTTTAACATGGAAAGGTTCATAAACCATGACGATAATTTCTTCATGCTTCGTATCATAACGGTCTTTACTGAAATCAAGCTGAACGCTTTGTCCGTGATGTTTTATGAATGGGTACTATTACGGTAAACTTGCTGCCGCTTCCTACAGAGCTATGTACGGTTAAAGTTCCGCGATGGAGGTCTACGATTTTTTTAGCGATAGCTAACCCTAATCCGTATCCGCTTTGTGACGATTTCGAGCGCGCGGCGTCCGCCCGATAGAACCGGTCAAAGATATGAGGGATATCTTTTTCCGGAATACCCATGCCGTGATCGGTAACGGAAATGCTTACGCTGCCGTCCCGTTTTTTTGCGTTGATTTCGACCGTATCGCCGGTTTTGCTGTACTTGATAGCGTTGTCGAGAATGATGACGAGTAATTCCGTGAGACTGAATGGGTTCCCCCGGATGTTTATATTCGGTATGGACTCCGCTATGGAGATCCGTTTTTCAGTTGCCAGAGAGTGTACTTTTCTGACTGCATCTTTCACGAGTTTATCGAGGGGAATATTTTCCGTTTCCGTGTGACCGTTCGGTTTTTGGTATTGGGCAAGAGTGAGGAGAGAGTCGGAAAGCGATTGCAATGCGTTTACTTCGGTGATGCTTTCCGTTATGGCGGCTTTCGCCGCTTTAAGCGAGAGGTGCCTGTCCCGCAGGTTTACTTCAAGCCCTGCTTTGAGGGCGGTAAGGGGAGTCCTCAGTTCATGGCTGGCATCTGATATGAATTGGTTCTGTTCATCCACCATGTCCTTTATGGGTTTTAACGTTTTCCCGGCCAAGAAATAACCGGCGGTTGCCGAGAGTCCGAGGATGGCAATGTTGACGAGTGTCAGAGCCGTGACGAGTCTCGTTCGTGCAGCACGGATCATGTCCGGGTTGATGCGGGCGGGTGGCAGGTGTATCCGGCGGAACGGCAATTCTAGCGTGTTTTCTTCCGGTTTGATGATGACGGTGAGTTTTTCGAAACGCCGTAGTTCCGAATTAATGTTGTTGTATATGACCATGCTGAACAACAGGCTTATCGCCATGATGATAATGAGGTACCAGGCAGTGAGTTTTAATCGTGCGGTCGCAAACATATTATTTTGTCATCCCCGACTCGTTCGGGGATCGGTTTTGGTTTTTTTTCATAAAACGAATGCCGATTCCCGCCTACGCGGGAATGACACCTAATGTCCAATTCTATACCCGAACCCCCGTATGGTCTCTATAAGAGGCTTCCGTTTCGGAAACGGCTTGTCGATTTTGTTCCGGAGATTTTTGATGTACACCTCGACGGTATTCGGCAGAATATCCGCATCATAGTTCCATACATGCGTAATGATTTGATCCTTCGTGAGTACGGCGTTCGGGTGACGTAAAAGATATTCAAGAAGTGCAAATTCCTTGCCGGAGAGGGGGACCGCTGTGCCGCCACGCATAACCGCGTATGTATGCGGATTGAGGGTGAGGTCCGCGATGGCAAGCGTATTTCCGAGGCTGACTTTCGGCCTCCTGGCGAGTGCGCGTATGCGCGCCAGTAGTTCTTCGAATGAAAACGGCTTGGTAAGGTAATCGTCAGCACCCGTATCGAGGCCGGTGATTTTGTCCTGAACCTGACCCTTTGCCGTAAGCATGAGGACCGGCGTATGGATGTCCCGGCGGCGCAATTCCCTGCAGATTGTTATACCGTCCATGCCTGGAAGGAGTACATCGAGGAGAATGATGTCGTATTCCTCGGTGGATGCCAAGTCAAAGCCATCACTTCCCGTGTATGCGACGTCAACGGCGTAGTTTTCCTGCTCAAGGCCCTTTTTGATCGCGGCGGCAATTTTATGTTCGTCTTCAACGACCAGGATTCTCATAGTCAGCCTACATTATATATATAATGCTGAAATCCGGCTGAATATACCTATTTTCCGCCGAAGAATTGGAGGATGTTGCCTTCGGGGTCCGCAATCGTCATGCACCAGAACCCTCCGGGCGGGCCCGCAAACGGCTTGGCGATCCAGGTCACGTCCTTGTCTTTGAGTTCTTCGTATGCGCGTGCGATGCTATCGACATTGAACCCGACCATTATCCGGTACGGGTCGCGGCTTACGCCTTTTACCTTGTCGTGTTTTCCGACGTAAAAGTATGTATGTTCGAAATCGAAATCGATGCCCGTATCGTTGGGAAGTGTCAGGTGTTCCCGTACCGTAAACCCGAGGACTTCCTCGTACCATTTGGATAGCGCGAGGTAATTGTCCGACCAGATACAAACTGAGATGTTCTTATTTTTCAATTTCATGGATTCGGGAATATAATACCACTGTATGATCTATCTTGCAGGTGACAAGCACGGATGGAACGCGATGGTTATCGTAACGGAATATTTAAACGCACGCGGTTTGGCATATGAGAACCTCGGCGTTACGCGTGAAGGAGAAGATATTCCGCTCGAAGTGATGCTTCCGAATGTCGCAGAAAAAGTACGAAGGGCGCCGGATAATACCGCAATCATATCCTGCGGGACCGGTGTCGGCGTTGCCGTCGGTATCAATAAATTTGCCGGTATACGGGCGGCGCTTGCATCCAATCCGCAAGTTGCCTCATGGGCGGTCGAGAAGGATAAGTGCAATGTGCTTTGTCTCGTGGGCTGGCAGGTCGAAAAACAAAAGGTCGACGAGATGCTTGATGCATGGTTTTCCGCAAGATATGACGGCAGCACAAAGCGGCTCGCGATGATACGGGCGTTCGATGCGTGGCATTAGGTATGATCAGAACCATCATTTTTGATTTGGGCGGCGTCATCATTGGTCATGAGCGGGATTTGATGCCGACCATTATCGGATCTGTATTCGACCTGACACCGGATGAGGGACGGCAGATTTGGCACGAATACAAGGATGCACTGCTAACCGGCGAGTTGCCCTCGGAGAGTTTTCTCAGGACGGTGCGGGACCGGCTTGCGATAAAAACTTCCTTGCCCCGTTTGCATGGGTTATGGAGAAGTCTTTATGAAGAATCGGCGCGTACGCTTAACGAACCGCTCATTTCCGCGATCGGAAAACTTCGGGGACGATACCGGGTATTCCTTCTTACCGACACGTTTGAGGTGCACCATGAACACAATGTCCGCCGCGGGTTGTATGCCCATTTCGATGGCGTATATGCATCCCATCTAGAAGGAAAATCGAAATCCCAGGGTAGTGCGGCGTTCGAAAAATTCCTGGAAAAATTCTCGTTGATTCCTTCCGAATGCGTATTTGTCGACGACATGGAGGCATATATCGAGGTCGCCGGGTCGTTGGGTATTCCTGCCATTCATTTCTCATCGAATGAGCGGCTTTTGAAGAGTCTGCGGGATCTTGGTGTAGTGATATGATGGAGACGGGCAAAAAAAGGAGGAACAATGAAAAACGGAAAAATGAATGAGTTGGAATGGGCAGCATGGGTATTCATCCTCATCGGAGCCCTGAATTGGGGACTCATCGGATTATTTGATATCGATGTGGTACAAGTGATACTCAGTACGAGCCCGGTGCTTGCACGCATCATATATATTCTTGTCGGTGCGGCCGGCACCTACTGGCTGGTAAAAACGGTAATGACGAGGAAGTAGACACCGTTGTGGGTTCATATTTGTTGTGAAATAAGTTACTATACGCTTCATGGGAAAGCTTCTGGGAATTTTTGCGCATCCTGATGACGAATCGTTATTGTCTGCGGGAACGATTGCCAAGTACGTGAAGGCGGGTTGGGTTGCGGATTTGGTATTTGCAACCCGCGGTGAGGCCGGATCGCGAGGGCCTTATCCTGACGCAAGCCGTGAAGATTTCGGGCAGATCCGAGGCAAAGAACTTGAGACGGCGGCCTCCGAACTGGGAGTAAGATCCATAACGTTTCTGGATTATAAAGACGGCAGTTTGCCCCGTCTCACGCCCGGGGAGATTGAAGACAAGGTTATGGAAATCCTGCGGACCGAACGCCCGGATGTCGTGATGACTTTCGAGCCGTCCGGTATTACTAATGATCCCGACCATGTCAAATTAACGCTTGCCGTGACGTTTGCATTCCAGAAATATGCGGATGACCGGCATGCGGAAGCAGTCGGGGATGATAATCCCCCAAAACTCTATTACGCCTGCGAGCCGGAAAGCATCATTTCATATTTTGTCAAAAAGAAGTATTACCCCAGTGAGTCGTTCGGGAAACCCCGGACAGGCGTTGAAGACAAAAAGATAACGACCGTCATAGACATAAAGAAAACATCCGCGGTCAAATCACGGGCTCTGCGCGCCTACGCCAGCCAGCCGGATGAAGTCGGGCGGTACCTTGCCATCCCGAATAACCCGTTCCTGAAGCAGGAGTGTTTTATATTGCGGTACGTCGGGATAAACGAGTCATTCATGGGGAAAAACGACAGGGTATCCGACAGATTATGAACGGATCAAAACTCACCATAAAGGATTTGCGCGTTAAGGTCGAATCGAAAGAAATTCTCCATGGGATTTCGCTGGCGGTACGCACCGGTGAGGTGCATGCCATCATGGGTCCCAACGGCAGCGGGAAGTCGACGCTTGCATCCGCATTGCTGGGACATCCTGCGTATGAAACGGCTAGCCGCTCGCGCGTCGACCTGGACGGGAAAAACATCCTGAAACTTCCCACGGAAGAACGGGCAAAGGCAGGACTCTTTTTGGCATTCCAGTCGCCGGTTGCCATTCCGGGTGTTACCGTCATGAATTTATTGCGGAGCGCCTACGAAATCCGTACAAAAAATCCGGCAAACAAGAAAGTTGAAAATCCGGTGCTTGCCCGGCGGTTTACCGTCGGCAGTATGACCATCGGGCAGTTCACCGATCTGGTGAAGAGTCATGCGGCTACGCTGCGTCTTGATGAAAATTTACTCCGCCGCGGGATCCATGACGGGTTTTCCGGCGGCGAAAAAAAGAAAATAGAAATGCTCCAGGCAATGACGTTGCCAACCAAATTCGCGGTATTCGACGAGATAGACACCGGGCTCGATGTTGATGCGTTACGGGCCGTTTCGAAAGGCCTTGAGGTGTTGCGGAAAAACGGTGTTGGGGTGCTTGTCATCACGCATTACCAGCGGATTCTCAAGTACGTGAAGCCGGATGTCGTACACGTGCTTGTGAACGGGTTGCTTGTTGACCGCGGTGATGCGACCCTTGCAAGGAAGATCGAATCGGCAGGGTACGCAAAATACCTCAAGTAACTGATGCGGCGCGAGGAACGCTTTGGACCGGGATTGCGGCTTACGTATGAAAACGAAATCTCCCATCGATACGACATATAAATACGGGTTCCATAAGCCCGAGCGGTACGTGTATAAATCCAGGAAGGGGTTAAACCGAGAAATCGTCCGGGAGATAAGCGGATATAAATCCGAACCGGACTGGATGCGTGACCGACGTCTTACCGCCCATACCATCTTTGAGAAAAAGACGATGCCGATGTGGGGTGCTGACTTAACCCGAATAGACTTTGACGATATTTATTACTACATCAAGCCTACCGATCGTAAGGCATCGCGGTGGGAAGATCTGCCGGTAGAGATACGGGATACCTATGACCGTATCGGAATTCCGGAAGCGGAAAAGAAATATTTGGCCGGTGTCTCGGCGCAATACGAGAGTGAGGTCGTATATAAGAGCATCCAGGACGCGCTTTCGAAGAAAGGCGTTATTTTTCTCGATATGGATTCGGGACTCCGCGAGTACCCGGAGATCGTACGGCAATATTTCGGTACCGTGATTCCGTCGGGAGACAATAAATTCTCGGCCCTCAACACGAGTGTGTGGAGCGGCGGGTCTTTTGTGTATGTTCCAAAGGGGGTCAGAGTCGAATTGCCGCTCCAGGCGTATTTCCGGATTAACGCCGCGAACATGGGACAATTTGAGAGGACCCTTATCATCGCGGAGGAAGGAAGTTATGTGCATTATGTCGAGGGGTGCACCGCACCCGTGTACTCTACCGACTCGCTCCATTCCGCAGTTGTCGAGATCATCGTCAAAAAGGGAGCCCGCGTGCGGTACACGACGATCCAAAATTGGAGTTCCAATGTGTATAACCTGGTGACGAAACGAGCAAAGGTCGAGGAGGAAGGGACAATGGAATGGGTAGACGGGAACCTGGGCAGCAAAGTGACGATGAAATACCCGAGTGTCTACCTTATGGGAAGAAAAGCGCGGGGCGAGGTGTTGTCGATTGCCTATGCGGGCCGGGGGCAGCACCAGGACGCGGGAGGGAAAGCCGTTCATTACGCTTCGGAGACGACGTCGCAGATCATATCCAAATCCATAAGCCGGGGCGGCGGAAGGACATCGTACCGGGGACTTGTGGAAGTCTTTCCCGGTGCCAAAAAGTGCAAATCAAAGGTCGTATGTGACGCGCTTATCCTTGATGCCAAGTCACGCTCCGATACCTATCCGACGATGAAGATTAACGAGCGGGAGACTTCAATCGAACACGAGGCGACCGTGTCGAAAATCGGAGACGAGCAGCTCTTTTATCTCATGAGCCGGGGTATATCGAAAGCCGATGCCGAATCCATGGTTGTCAACGGGTTTATCGAGCCTATCGTCAAGGAATTGCCGCTTGAGTACGCCGTGGAGATGAATAGGTTGATTCAGCTCCAGATGGAAGGATCCGTAGGATGAAGACGATTCGAACCCAACAGACAATCATCAGGAATGTTTCGTCCGGTGATATTAGGGAAGATTTCTCCGTAACAAGCGGCACACGGCTTGTTCTCGTGTATGTGGTAGACGCGGAAGGCGAGGTAACGCTAATGCCTTCCGTCCATTTGAACGGAAGGGGTGCTTCGGCGGTCGTCATCGGTATCGTGCGCGGATTCGGTAAGGGAAAGATCAGGATCCATACCCTCCAGCATCATAATGCCGAATCGACGACGAGTAACCTGCTTTTCAAAAGCACGCTTACCGGCGAAAGTTCCATTGATTATACCGGGAGCATCCTTGTGGAAAAGAAGGCTCAAAAAACGGATGCATACCAGCGGAACGAAAACCTCCTTCTTGATGAATCCTGCCGCGCGACGAGTTCACCGGTACTTGAGATTCTTGCCAACGACGTCCGCTGCACGCACGGGGCGATCGTTAAGACGCTCGACAGGGAAGAGTTGTGGTATCTTGCCACCCGTTCAATCGATGAAAAGCGTGCCCGCACAATGATTGCCCGGGGATTTCTGAAAAGCACCTTTACCGTCCTTCGCGATTATGCGGAACGGGATACAATAGGGAGGGAGGTAAATATATGACCGACCGGATCAAGGTGTGTGCTGAGAATGAAGTGCCGCAGGGAAGTATGAAAACGTTTACGGTGCAGGGGAAGCCAGTGGCGATAGCCAACGTGGACGGCGAATTTTTTGCGGTCGGCGATACGTGTACCCATGAGCAGTGCTCATTGGGTACCGAAGGAGCGCTTGACGGGAATATTATCATTTGCGGTTGTCACGGAGGGATGTTCGATGTGACGACCGGGGCTGTCGTTGCGCCGCCACCGCCGGGACCCGTAACAAGCTATGCGACGGAGCGCGAAGACGGAGCAATCTATATAAAGGTATAGATATGTTTGATCCGAAAACCATCAGGAAGGATTTCCCCCAGTTAACCCGCCTGATCAACGGGCGCCCGATCGTATATCTCGATTCGACCGCAACGAGTTTAAAACCCCAGATGGTGATAGATCGGCAAAACGAGTATTACACCAGATATACGGCGAACGTCTTCCGCGGGATCTATACAACCAGCGAAGAAGCAACAGAACAGTACGAGCACGCTCGAACCCTTGTGGGCACATTCATCAATGCCGCAAAGGCAGAGGAAGTGGTATTTACGCGAAACACCTCGGAGTCCATTAATCTTGTTGCGTATAGTTTAATGCGGAATGGTCTCGTGAAGGGCGACCGAGTCCTTACGACGATCATGGAACACCATTCCAACTTCGTTCCCTGGCAGCAGTTGGGGGCGGAAAAGGGGGTCCCGGTTGACATCTGGTACAGCAAGCCGGACGGGACGCTTGATCTGGGGGAGCTTGAACGGCTGGTGACGAAACGAACCAAAATCGTTGCGGTGACCGCCGTGTCCAATGTTTTGGGAACGATTAATCCGGTCAAGGAAATTGTCGGGATAGTAAAAAGGCTAAATTCCAAGTGTCTCGTACTTGTTGATGCCGCCCAGGCGGTCCCCCATATGCCGGTAAACGTCCGTGACTGGGGTGCGGATTTCGTAGCATTTTCTTCGCATAAGATGCTTGGGCCGACTGGTGTCGGCGTCTTGTGGGGGCCCTATGAGCGGTTATCGGAAATGGTGCCGTTTAACTATGGCGGGGAGATGATATCCGAAGTGCATACCGATCGAACCGTGTTTAAGGAAGTACCGCATAAATTCGAGGCGGGTACGCCGCATATTGCCGGGGTTATCGGCCTTGGCGCGGCAGTTATGTACCTAACAAAGCTTGGGATGGAGAACGTGCGGACCCATGAGCGGGAGCTTGCGGCATACGCGATGGAACGGTTTACTCAAATAGCGGACATATCGTATCTCGGGCCAAAGAATTCTGACGTGCACGCGGGGGTGTTCGCATGCCAACTCGGCCGCTTTCATGCGCATGACGTCGCTCAGATACTAAACGAGGACAATGTATTTATACGGGCTGGTAATCATTGTGCGCAGCCGCTGCATGAGTTTATGAACGCGGTTTCGACGGCACGGGCGTCGTTCTATGTCTATACGACCCGCGAAGACATCGATCAGCTGGTTTCGTCTTTCGAAAAAGTAAAGAAAATACTTTCATAATGGATCTTTATAGGGAAAACATCCTTGACCATTACAAACACCCGAGGAATTTCGGACACCTTGATGCGGCAAATGCCGTGAGCGAAGAGGTGAATGTCAGTTGCGGCGACAAAATCCGGGTCGAACTTCTGGTGGATGGTAATGTCGTTACCGACATCCGGTTTAGCGGAGAGGGGTGCGCCATAAACCAGGCGAGCGCCTCCATGCTCACCGAAAAAGTGAAGGGAATGAATACTTCCGATATCCGTACACTTACGTTACGCGATATTGAAACGTTGCTTGGGACTATTCTTACGCCTTCGCGGGTCAAATGCGCCGTACTGCCGCTTGAAGCGATACATAAGGCCCTTGGAAGTGTGAGGTAATCGATTGTCACCCGAAATAAATTGAGATATAGTCATTTGAATATGGACCAAAACGATCCGAAAGTAGTGAGAAAAATCAGAAAATGGACGATGCGGATAGACCGGGATCTCTGTATTGGAGCCGCTACGTGCGTTGCGCTGGCGCCGAAAGCATGGGCCCTTGATGACGAGGCAAAAGCGATTATCCTGGACACCTCGTCAGAAGAAACGGATGATTCGCTTATGGAAGCGGCAAAATCATGCCCGGTTATGGCGATATTCATCACTGACGAGAATGGAAAGCAAATTTATCCCTAAAGCTCGTCTCGAGACAAAACCTGCGGTTTTTTCTCGACGGACCAATCCGGCGTAGCCGGATCAAAACAGGTCCTGCTCTTTTTCCCTTAGTAGAGACATGATTTTGCGATTTGTTTCGACTATATTTAAATAATGAAGGACAATGTCACTTGGACCATCGGTGGTGAAGCGGGTTTCGGCATCATGTCTTCCGGAACCGTGCTTGCGCGTACGTTTACCCGAAGCGGGTATCACGTATTTGCCGTGAATGACTATCCTTCTTTGATTCGGGGCGGGCACAATGTAGTCACGGTCCGGATCGGCTCGACGAAATTCAACGGCGTTTCGAAAACTTCGGATATCCTCCTTGCACTCAATGCCGAGACCGTCGCTCTTCATAAGGATGCGTTAAGTGAGGGAGCCGCCGTATTGTTCGATCCGAAAGATAAGGAGTGGACGGCGTCTGATTTCCCCCACGCGGTTACCCTCATGCCGATTCCCTTGCGGGATATGGTGGTAGAGCTTAAGGCGGACACGATTATGCGTAATACGATTCTCCTCGGAGCAACCGTTGCGCTGTTGGGCGCCCCGTTCGAGGCGCTGTTTTCCGTGATCCGCGACCAGTTTATGAGGAAAGGCGAGGAAGTAGTCGCACAGAATGAGAAAATCGCCCGCGCAGGATTCGACTACGTTAAAAAAACATACGGTAACGTTGACGGGTTGCATCTTGCTCCCGGCATGATTACGCAAAAACAGCTCGTGATAAACGGCAGCGAGGCGGTTGGGCTGGGAGCAGTCCGCGCAGGCCTTAAGTTTGCCGCAATCTATCCCATGACGCCGATTAACGCGATTATCTCGTTTCTTGCCGATCATGCGAAGGAATTAGGGATAGTCTATAAACAGCCGGAGGATGAGATTGCCGGTATAAATATGGCAATTGGGGCGGCGGTTGCAGGAGTCCGGAGTATGGTGGCAACTTCAGGAGGAGGTTTTGCGTTGCAGGTCGAGGGGCTTTCTTTGGCGGGTATGCTGGAAGTACCGCTTGTCATTGATTTGGGGATGCGCGTTGGGCCGGCGACCGGCATGCCGACGTATACGGAGCAGGGGGAGTTATTGTTCGTTATCCATGCGGGCCATGGCGAATTTGCCCGCATCGTTTTGGCGCCAGGGGACGTCGAAGAAGCATACGACCTTACCATGCGTGCGTTTAACCTTGCGGAAACGTACCAGGTTCCGGTATTCGTGCTTACGGACAAATACCTTAACGAAAGCCAGTGGTGCATGCCGCTTTCCGAATTTTCCAAACCGGTGGCTATCGAACGTGGCAAGATGGTCATCGATGATACGGGAAAGCCCGACGGATCGTTTTTACGGTATGACACTACGGTACCCGACGGCATTTCCATGCGGAGCGTTCCCGGCACGAAGAACGGTCAGTACTACGCAAACTCGTATGAGCATGACGGGAGGGGACATGTCACGGATTCAGCGGCAGGGCGGGTTGCGATGGTGGAAAAGCGTCTGCGGAAAGTGGCCGCCATACAGGGCTCAATGATTGAGCCGTTACGGTTCGGCGATGAGAATCCTGAAATTCTTTTTGTTACCTGGGGTACGACCAAAGGTGCGGTGCTTACCGCGATGGAGTCTATGCGGCTTTCTGGCAAAAAGGTCGGGGTCGTGACGTACCCATGGGTGTTTCCGTTCCCCGCAGAGGCAACGAAGAAGCTGTTCAAAAGCGCGCGCCGGATTGTCGATGTGGAGCAAAACGCGACCGGACAGTTAGCTACACTCATCCGCGCCGAAACAGGACTTGAGGTAACGGAGAAGTTGCTAAAATATGACGGCAGGCCCTGGCTGCCCGAGGAAATTATCGAAAAACTTTCGTAATAAAACTATGGCGACACTTACTGCAGCTTCATATAATACCGGATTCTTGCCGACCTGGTGTCCGGGGTGCGGAGATTATGGTATATGGACTTCGCTTAAGGGGGCGTTTGCAAAATTAGGAATCGGTCCTGATGACGGTCTAATCGTGTACGGAATCGGGTGCCATGGCAACATGTATGACTGGATGAACATGTATGGTTTTGCAGGCCTCCACGGCCGTGCGCTGCCAGTTGCGCAGGGGGCGAAACTTGCAAACCACAATCTTCCGGTCGTGGTCGTATCCGGGGACGGAGACTGTCTTGGAGAAGGCGGCAACCACTTCATGCATGCGGCCAAACGGAATCCGGATCTTACGGTTATCATTCACGATAACCAGGTATACGGCCTGACGACCGGGCAAGCCAGCCCGACTGCCAAACCGGGATTCAAAACCAAATCTACGCCGGAAGGTGCGACCGATGCACCGGTCAATCCGTTGGCACTTGCCGTCGTTGCCGGCGCGACGTTCGTTGCCCGCGGGTTCGCTGGAGACTTGCCGGGCCTGACAGAACTCATGGCGATGGCCATGAATCACAAGGGATTTGCCGTCCTCGATGTCCTGCAGCCGTGCGTCACTTTTGACAAAGTGCATACTTACCAATGGTACCGCCAAAGGCTGTACAAGCTTGATGAAACGTATACGCCGAACAATAAGCTCGCCGCCCTGGAAAAGGCTATGGAGTGGGGGGATAAAATTCCGTTGGGCGTCTTTTACCGGGAAGAAAAACCAACGAGTGAAGGCCTCGAGCCCGCGCTTTCTTCAACGCCGCTTGTCAGACAGCCGTTGGAATTGCCCCATTGGGACAAGCTTCTTAATGAATTCGTGTAGTCCGTGTTTTCGGCACTCATTTGTGCGGACGATTACGTGTATTGACAAATGCTTAGCACTTGTTATACTAGAGTGCTAAACGACTATGAGCACATCACTCGATAATCCAAACCAAATGCTTCCGGTTGTTCCCATCCGGGACGGCATCGTATTCCCCGGTACGGAAATGATCCTTACGTTCGGGCGTCAGCGATCCGTTGCCGCCATAGAGGCTGCCCAAAATTCCGGCAAACGCGTCGTCCTCGTTATGCAACGGAATCCCAACGTCAACGATCCGACGCCGAGCGATCTTTATAGTGTCGGCACCGTTGGCGAGATCATCCAGATGATGCGGAATGAAGGCGAGATCAACGCGCTCGTCCGCGGGATAGCGAAAGTGGAGCTTGCTTCATACGAAGCGGTCGACCCGTTCTTTGTTGCCAGGGTCATCGAGATTGCGGATGTGATCGAGGATGATGACGAAACGAAGGCTCTTTTTAACCATCTTACAACGGAACTCCGTCAGGCCGTAAAGATAGGCAAAACCATGGACTTCCTGACGTTCATGAATATCATGTCGGGCATGTCGCCCGTGACGCTTTCATACCAGATTGCCGGGGTGTTGGATACGAAGCCGAGCGAACGGCAGGAACTTCTCGAGATAAATTCCGTGAAAGCCAGGTTTGAAAAGGAAGCGTCGTACCTCGCAAAAGAAGTGAAGGTACTCGAACTCGAAAAGAAGATAGCTACCAAAACACAGGAGAAATTCGAGAAGAACGTGAAGGAGCAGGTACTCCGGGAAAGGATCAAGACGATCGAAAAGGAACTCGGCGAAGACGATGAGAACAAGGAGTTCAAGGAGCTGGCCGATAAGATCAGGAAAGCGGGTATGCCGCTTGAAGTCCGCGAGAAGGCGGAGAAGGAATTGCGGAGGCTTTCCCAGATGTCCCAATACAATCCGGAAGCCTCGTATGTCCGCACTTATCTTGACTGGCTTGTGGAAGTGCCGTGGTCGGAAGCGCCGGAAGCGAAAGTCGACATTACCGGTGCAGAAGCGGTATTAAACCAGGATCACTACGCACTCGGGAAAATCAAAGAACGGATTCTGGAATTCCTGGCTGTCATGAAGCTAAGAAGCAGCGGGGAAGTCGAGAAGGAAAAAACCAAAGAAAAGAAACCCAAGGATTCCAAAGGAACAAAAGAAGCCGAAGATCCGGCAAAGACAAGAAAAGGAAACAAATCCGCGCCAACCATCCTGTGTTTCGTCGGACCGCCCGGTGTCGGAAAGACCTCGATCGGCAAGTCCATCGCACGCGCGCTGGGAAGGAAATTCGTGAAGATTTCCCTGGGTGGCATCCGGGATGAGGCAGAGATCCGCGGACACCGGAGAACCTACGTCGGCGCGATGCCGGGACGCATCATCCAGGGGATCAAGCAGGCCGGGACGAAGAATCCGGTTTTCATGCTGGACGAAATAGACAAAGTGGGGGCCGACTTCAGGGGAGACCCCTCAGCCGCCCTTCTTGAGGCGCTCGATCCCGAGCAGAACTATGCATTTTCCGACCACTACCTTGAGGTGCCCTACGACCTATCGGAAGTGTTTTTCATCACGACATGCAACCTTCTCGATACGATTCCGCCGGCACTTAGAGACCGGCTTGAGGTCATACGGTTTTCCGGATACACGGAGGATGAGAAGTTCCATATCGCTAAAGACTATCTTTTCGAAAAGCAGCGCGTCATCCACGGCGTACCGGACAAGACGGTAGACCTATCCGAAGAGGGTCTCCGCGAGATCATCAGACGGTATACGAGGGAAGCGGGGGTACGGAATTTGGAGCGGGAGATAGCGACCGTCTTCCGTAAAGTCGCAAAGAAAATCGCCGAAACCGACGGGAAGGCCAAAAAAACGTACAAGATCGGGCCGGACGATTTGCAAGTATACCTGGGTCCGACAAAATTCACTTCTTCCTTAGCGGAGAAAAAGGATGAAGTCGGCATGTCGACCGGGTTGGCCTGGACGGAGGCCGGCGGAGATATTTTGTTTATCGAAGTGGCGTTGATGCCGGGACGCGGTAACCTCATACTCACGGGACAACTGGGAGACGTCATGAAGGAATCGGCGCAAGCCGCGATGTCCTATGTCCGGAGCCGTTGGAAGGCATTGGGCCTGCCTGAGAAGTTTTACCAGAAGATTGACGTACATGTCCATGTACCGGAGGGTGCCGTGCCCAAGGACGGCCCGTCGGCGGGTGCTGCCATCGGTACTGCCATCGTTTCCGCGCTTTCCAAGAAGCCAGCACGACGCTTGGTTGCCATGACCGGGGAAATTACGCTCCGTGGCCGGGTTCTTGAGATCGGCGGCGTGAAGGAAAAAGTCATTGCGGCCCACCGGGCTGGTATCAAGGAAGTTATCTTACCCAAAAACAATAAGAAGGATTTGGTTGAAGACGTGCCCAAAGCGGTCCTGAAGGATCTTAAGTTCCATTTCGCTGATCACATGGACGAAGTTTTGAAGATCACAGTTCCCCAACTAAAGTTCAAAGCGTAAGGAAAGAAGGGCAGCAGCGGTTTTCCGCAGGCTGTGCCTGCCGCTGCGTCGGGAAGGAAACCCTAGTTTCCGTCCCAAGATTATTTTGTCATGTAGTCGTACACGACTTTCGAGATTTTTCCGAACAACTTGTCGATTTCTTCTCCTTCCGCGGTCCCGTTGGTAAAGATACCGAGGTAGTACGTATGCTTCCCGTCCGTGATGATACCGGCATCATGCACAACGCTTACCTCCGTGCCGATTTTGTGATAGGAGATTGCCGAATCAGGTAATCCACTTGGAAGCCTTGTTTCGAAATCCGTATCCTTGAGAAACGAGAGCATTTCCTGGGTAAGTGCTGGGCCGGCGACTTTCCCCTCATAAATCATGCGGAAAAGTCTGCCGATATCCTGGTTTGAGGTCTTATTTATCACCATGTCCGTTTGCGTCATGCCCCAGGTCGAAACGATTTCCTTGAGGCGCGGGAAGCCGACGATATGATTGGCGAGTATGTAGGCTGCCGTGTTGTCGCTTTGTTTGATCATGAGTTTGGCAAGTGTTTTGACTGAATAGACGCTTCCCGGCCGGTCATAACGGATGGAGCCGGTCCCGTAATCCTGAATGTCGGCCGCCTGTAGCGTAATGTCACGGTCAAGATCAATGTCTCCTTTGTCGGCATAATAGTACAGGGCCGCCAGGATCGGTACCTTATTTACAGAAGCGGCGACAAATATTTCCCCTTCGCTTGTCCGTACCGCAAAGTCCGACGTGTAATCTTCGATCATGACGGAGTAATCATTCCATGCCCCATCGATAGCGTCGTTTACGTGTTCGGTAAGTTCGTCAGGATCCTTTTTCTTTGCAAAGAAGTTAAGCGTTTTTTTTGATGGGGTCACGGCCGCTTGTTGGGATGCAGTTTCCGTATCTGGGATCGGAGAGATTACCGATGCCTTTCTCGCAAATACTGTGCGGGAGAGAAGGATAACGCCGGATGCGACGAGGAAAAGGATAAGCAGCCGACCCAATCGCTTTCGCCGGTTACGAATTTCCATGGAGGAATTGTATCACAGGGATTGTCCCGGACACCTGAATCATTTATTCGCGCGCCATTGGTATAGTAACCCCTGCCCAAACGCCGTTACCTTTGAGGATGTCGAGAGTGAGTTGCGCGAGATTTTCCGCATGGGTTGTTTTCCCGTGTTGCATAAACCATGGAATTTCCATGATGCTTCGGTAGGTTAGATGCATGGCGAGGCTCCGTTTGTCTTTCTCTCCGGGGTTGAGGCGCATATATTCGTCGATCATCGCGCGCTGATGACTTGGAGATCCGGCTGCCGACGTAACGAGCCAGTCGATCATCTGTCCGCGCGTGCCGTATCCCTGCGCGCGGTCGCCGCCGCTTACGGTGAACTGGATGTTACCGTCCGGATCACGTTTCATATGAATATTGTCCGGGTAGAGCGTACCGTGGGATACGACTGCCTCAGCCGCAGATCTCGGATTATCCACGGTGCCGTCCGCATGCGGATATAGGTCGATGTTGTTTTTGATAAGGTTAGTAATTCCCTTGCCGACGTCGTATGTCGCGTCGACACCTGTGAAGACCGATTGCATCCGTTTGGCCGTATCAGGGAGTTCATGGATGCGGTCATTGCGTTTGGTCGGGGAAATCCACCATTCCTTGCCGCGGAATGCATAGCCCCCGTTTTGCGGGTTAAGCCAGCTTTCTTTCGGGAAGGCGACGTTGGTATTCCGCGCCCATTGCTGGAAATCGGCGGAGCTCACATGCATGGCATTGAGGACACGGACTAGGCGCCTCAGTTCGTTAGGGTGTATCCTGTTTGTGTCCATTTCGTGGATGCCGACACTTGGATTTTCCGCTCCCAGCGGCTCGAAGTTCCTCCGGAACCGTACGGCCGTCACGTACCGGCCATCTGATAGCTCCCGGAATCCGATGATGCCGGGGAGGGGGTTCACGCCGAGCTTCTCCGTGTTCCACCGGGACTTGAGAAAATTGCCCATGTCCGCCTGGTAGGAGTAGAACGTCGCATCATACCGCCTGTTTTCGGGGGAGGTGGGAAAGTGGATGATCACGTTGGGTTCCGAACTGCCGCGGGTTTTGCCCAGGACCACGGCTTTCTCACCCGGTTTTGGCGTATGGGACTTTTCGTTAAACGGCGTTTTGGAATCGGCGGACGTGAGTATGCCCCCGCCACGCATTACCTTTCCATCCATGAGGGTGACGCCGAGTTCCGCAGCCGTGTTCTTGAGCAGTTCCGCTTCTTGGGGCACTGCCACATGCCAGCGTTCGGTGAAATGCGCTTCCCTGGGCTTTCGGGCAAATGGGGCTTTGATTGCCTCCGGCATGTGTTTCATTATACACAATTTTCACCGTTCCGGCATGTCCGTGTATACTGGGGTCATGCATATACGGATGGCGCGGGCAGCGGATAAGGAACAGGTGTTGGTACTCATGGACGAGCTTGGAGAAGAAATCAACCTCCGTCGGGGATATTCCCCGCATAATGCGGAAGCAAGTAAGGTAGGTTTGTCGATGTTTGATGAAGTTATCCGACGGCCGGATACGATGATATTCGTTGCGGAAGAAGAAAACCGGCTCATCGGACTCCTGACATTTTATCTGCTTCCGAATCTTCGGCACGGATTCTATGGCGGACACGTGGAAGATGTTGTTGTCAGCAAACCGTCCCGGCGAAAGGGCGTCGGCACGAAGCTTTTCGATGCACTGAAGGACTACTGCAAATTACATAAGGTGCGTGTTGTCAAGCTTGATAGCGGCATCGAGCTTACGGACGCGCACGGATTTTACGCAAGCCAGGGCGGCAAATTCACGGAAAAAATGTTCCGGTTCGATTTATAGCACTTCAGCATCCTCCGCGCGTACTACTTTTTTTTCCGAATGCCCGCATGCACCGGATGCTTCGGCGATAACATTCAAATGTGCTGTATGTTACAATCCCTCGTTGACCTGCTTGATTACGTATGTCTCGGGAAGCACATCGGACTCATACGTCGATTCTTCGCCTCGCCGACTCACTCGTCGGCGCTTCTGGTATACGGCGGGTAGCGCCCCGTCATGTTTTTGTGACATCTCCCCGAATTGCCGAAGATTTATTGAGCGGCGACGGCGATACCGTGTTGAAATCCACCGGACTGAATTGTACGTTCGATAATACGCTCGGCACCCGCCATTTATTCTCATCTGGACATACCGAGGGAGGCATACATGCCCAGCGAATCCGTCAGGCAATCGGTGATCATTTACGTTCTCATTCCCAAGCGTACCTTGCTACGGTAGAACAGGGTGCCGGGGAGATAACCAGACAGGCCCGCGCTGACGGGTACATTCGGAATGTGTATGGTGCGATCCATGGCGTTTTCGTCAGGGCAATCCTTTCCACTTATGCGCCGGTCGAACTGACAAGTGTCGCCGGGTTACGCAGTGACCTTCAGGCAATTTCCGCGGAGGTCGGTCTGAAACAACTGTTGGGAATCCGGGTAGGCGGGCAGATTGCAGCCCTCATGTCGGACAGGAAATCCGGTCGGTTTCGCACCTTGGATGCATGGGCAAGGTCAGCCGTTGCCCTAAACGGTGCGGAGGTATTCGGCTACGCAGAGATACCCGAAGAGGCAATGCGGGAGAATTTGCTTTTACTTGCCGGCGCAGGGAGTACGTCGCCGTCGGCCGCTTCTGCCTGGACCATATACGATGCGGCCGCACATTCCAGTGTCATGGAAGCATTACGTACCAAGCGGGGCAGGAAAGACCGGTCACTGCTTATGGACCAGGTATTGCGGCGTCACCCGATCGGTTTTGTACTAAACAGGAAGGCGGCAAAGGATTTCGAAACGGAAAGGAAAAAAATCCGGAAAGGAGATACGATCTGGTTACTTCGCGTACCGCAAACTTTTTCGGAATCCGAGCAGGACGGGGAGGGTTTGTTCCGCATGCAGTTCGGATCCGGTCCCCGTTCCTGCCTCGGGAAAAGTCTCGGCATTGCGGGGTATGCTACGTTCATGGACGTCTGGGCGGAATCAGTCAGGAATTGGCGAATCACCCGCATGCCGAATTCTCCCATATTCCACCCGACGCTGAAGCCCTACGGGATGAACATCGCGATCGGATCGTAATACTTTCGGTATAGCGCACGCCAACCCCGTCGGGGTAATGATGATAAAATGCAGGGAAATGAATATAACTATCCGTAGGGCCACGGTTCGGGACATACCCGCGATCTGTTCGTTAAGCCAGTCGCTGTTTGAGCATGAGCGCCAATTTACGAAAGAATTCGACATGACCTGGTCTCACTCGGCGGCGGGCATTGCATTTTTCAAGCGAAGGATAGAAAGCAAGTTGTCTTATATTTTCATTGCACAGGATCGGGAAAAAACCGTGGGTTATATACTCATAAGGATTGAAAAATTCACATGGCGGGCGTTCAATCCTATCGCGGATGTCGGTAACTTAAGCGTCGATCCGGCATACCGTGGGAAAGGAATCGGGACTAAGCTTTTTGTGGAAGCGAAGGCTAAAGCAAGGAAGCGCGGCGCCATACGCATGAGTGTTCAGGCGCTTGCGGGCAACACAAGGGCATTGAAGTTTTACAAAACGAACGGGTTTACGGATTTCGACGTAGCGCTCCTCATGAATATTGACTGAAGCATCGTGGCAGCCGGATTATGGTAAAATAACGAAGTCGCCCCGTTCGCAGTCCAGCGCTTAACGAGCGAAGTCTTCGACGCAAGTCGTAGCGCTGGTGAGTGCAGCGTAATCGCTGCGCTAGCGGCCGGAGAAGTACGGCAACAACAAGGATTCTTTAACAAGTAAATATCGCCCCGTTCGTCTAGCGGCCCAGGACGATTCCTTCTCAAGGAATAAATCGCCGGTTCGAATCCGGCACGGGGTACAAGTTCTTTTTTTGAAGGTTCTGTATCGCCTGTAAGGGCGAACGGAAGCCCTAAAGCATAGGTTCCAAAATTGCCTTCTTTGTAGATTAACCCCTCGGGAAAGATCAACTGTTGAAACCGTAACTTATCTTCAATTTTAGCTTCAAACCACATCGTAGAAACGGTTCGAAATAAGGCTTCCGCGGCACCTACCAAATAACTAAAATCGTTCTCATCTACCCGTAAATCACCGCGCTCGACTTCTTTGACCATAAGCTCATCAGAAAGACGCTCATTCATTAGCTTGAAGTCTTCATCAGAAAACGTGCCATCAAGATTCTTTTCAATAAGTCGCTGTTTATGCTTCTTTAGGCGATCTATTTCAATTAACAATCTGTCAGATTGCGTAATCATCGCGGAACGCTTCGCATTCCACACTTCAAGCATCACTTCTTTAAAGAGCTTAATAAAGTTCTCGCTTGGTTGAATTTGCTTTAGTGTGTCGTAGAATAGTTGGTCAAGAAGATTTTTAGGCACACGGGTAACGCCACATACACAATGATAATAGCCATAGCGCTTTGAGCGACCCTTAGACCAGCTACCCGTTAATAAACGACCGCACCCATAACACTTGACGATGTTTTTAAGAGGAAAGTCTTCGTTGTGGACTAAGTGGGGCACAGCAGTAAAAGATTTACCGCTTCGCACTAATTGAACGCGGTTAAATACTTCCGGAGATATAAGCTTTTCATGGACTCCAGCTCCTTCATAGTACCAACGCTTCACCTCAATAACACCCATGTAGAGCTTATTTTGGAATATGTGATTGACTGCTTGAGGGGTAAGTTTATGGCCTTTTTCATTTCGTAGGCCCCAACGGTTAAACTTCCGGCAAATATCATTCAACGTATAGCCGCCTTGTGAATACAACGAGAAAGCCTCACGTAAGTAATGTGCTCGTTCTTCATCAATAATCATGCCGGTAGGCGTATTGAGATAACCTAGTGGCGCTTTCCATGCCCAGTAGCCCTGTTTCACCTTCTCGCGAAGTCCTGCACGGGTTCGTTCGGCTCGTACATCGTTATCAAGTTGAGCGACGGAAGCGTAGATACTTTCCATAAACCGGCCTTGTGGTGATTCGTCTATTGGTTCCGTTACAGAACGAAGTACAACGTTATATCTGGTTAATGATGCGCGTATGCCGTGATGGTCAGCCGCATTTCTCGCTACACGATCAAGCTTATGTACGAGGACGACATCAAATTTGCCTCGATTCTTTTGTGCGTATGCAAGAAGCTTAAGAAGCTCAGGACGATCTGTCGTTTTGGCGGATTCACCGCGTTCCTGAAATATCTTGACGATTGTCCAACCTTGTTTGTCGCAATACTCCTTACAAAGCCCCTCTTGATACGAAAGACTATAGCCTTTAACCTGTTCTTCCGTCGATACACGCGTGTAGATAACGACTTTCATAAGAATGAGGCAGGTTAGCCCTGATTGTGAGTAGTTTGGAGCGTCCCGTCAATACCTCTACTTCCTTCGTTGGAACCGCGACGAGAAACAACATCTGCCACAATTTCAGCTAACTCCGTCAATTGACTGATAAGACGCTCTAACTCGTCATCAGAGTACTTTTTACCTTCTTCGCCAAGTATTTTACGTGCCTGTTTGATTATCATGTTTCAGTAAATATTTCAAAAGCTGTCATAAGATCTTTTTGATTTTTATAAACTCCAGCGTTCCAAAATGTCTGCTTCTTGCCAAAAACATCAAATGCCCGTCCATAACTGACACGAAGATAACAAGAAATACCGTTTTGCCATTTAATCGAGCGTAAATGTCTACAGAATACCCGCTTTGAGTGAGTAGCGACTCTTTGTACCTTTTGACCGTGAGACTTAACAATTAATGTAAAATTCATAAATATATATTTTTTTTGAGTAATTTCGCTACTTTTGAGTTATATAAGGCACCTGGGTTTTTAATTGGTTTGTTATATTGTTTAGCTATTCGAATAGTGTCGAGGGTTTCGCGATATACACGATACGCTTCGACTTGACCAATCAACTGGACAATCTTCAGGTGTCGCGCGAAAGCTTTGGTATCGTTGAGGCCTTTCGCGATATCTACGGCAATGTACGCCTCTTTGCTTGCTGGTCTGTAGTCTTCTCTAAGAGCGAACGAGGAAGGATTATCTTTTGACTTATTATTATTTGAGATATTACTAATTCGAGTCTTAAGACTTTTTACATTATCGATATTATCGATAATAGAATTTAAGGAAGCAGGGCTTTTGTTCATATAGGACGCATAGTAAATCAGCGAGAAGAAATAACTTGTTACAAAAAGTTGATCAACTTTTTGTTACGGGGCTATTTAGAGAACTGAGTCCAGTCGTCAATTATCTTTTTGTAGTCAAAATAGACTTTTTTGACATACGCCTCATCAGTTACTTTGTCATCGTCTGGATACATATCTATTAACTTTGCGGCTATATCTGGGAATGACATACGCTTCTTTTGATCACGCATATGGATTATATCGAGTGCCAAAAGCCACTTTTTGTGTATCCGTCCTCCCATCGGATCATCTGGTAATTTCTCAATCTCGCTCATCATTGGAGACCAATTTTCTTTAACCCAGTCTTTAAATTTGTTCTTAGTTACACTGTATGGCAGTAAGATTGCTCCAATTTCGTATGGATAATTAAACATAGCTGAAGCAATATTAGCTTTGCCCACAATAAATCTAATTGGTCTTGATACGAAGCCCTTAAAATCATCAAAGTCTATTATTGCATTGAAGAAGAACATGAGAAGAAGCTGAGGAATAAAGTCATCTGCAAGATCAACTTTTCCTCTAAGTGCGCTTGCTCCAAGTATTAATGTGTATTTTGTCATAGCAATCTTATCTTCAACTCGTTTATCGTTGCTGGGTTTAAGTTTAGAGAGGTCGTAGCCATTTTCTGGTAAGCCGTAGACTTTCCTCATTAACTTGCGCATCTCAACAAATTGAGGATTCGAGGCTAATTTTGCCACATCTTCGATGGTTCGTTTGCTGGGCTTTTCCTTAATTACAACGGGATTATAAGATTTTAAGATAGTTATTCCTTTTATTTTCATAATTCAGGTTGATTATACGCTCTAAACGCCAATTTTTCATTTGTTATGTTTCAATTTTGGCGGGGTTTTAATAAATATTCCCCTTTATGTGAATAAAGGGGAATATTATTTATTACGATTTTTAATGCTAATATCTAACAAAACACTTTTTCATGTATTTTTGTGTTTCTTTTTGTGAAAATTCATCTTTGAACTTTGTATTATGAAACGCTTTAATTTGAATATTAATGTAGTAGATGGTATATCGATAGCATGACTGATAAGAATGCCATAATTACAGACCAAAGAATATCCAAAATTTATAGTGACTATTTTGATCTTATCGACTCCTATTTTGGATCAATTAAAAAGTACCTTTCACCTGGAAAATACGGCCACGAACAACTAGGAAGAGAGATATCTTCATATCCCTTCGTGTCGGATCTTGTGCTTGACGCCGTAGATGATATTGGGGAAGACATACATCAATTTTGGGGCAAAGTGCATGATGTGATAAGAACTTACCTTATTCAACAAGAAAGTCTAAAGTGCCTTTATTCAGGGGACTTAAGCCCTGTTGATATTGAAAACTTCGTTAAAAGAAGCGGTTTGTATGTTGATACGGTGATAATTCCTGACCCCTTACTAAACATCGCAACATTTATGAAACCTGCTTTTGCTGACAAAAAACTGTATTTAGATAAACTAATACGTCATGTTTTTAACATTGTGAGACTTCGTGATTTAATACTGGCGAGCGCGAACGAGAAAATTGTACTTCTGTATCCTACTAATCTTCAAACGTTAGACGAAAAAACTGAAGCTAAAATACTAACTGATGCTGAATCTGAATACCTTAAGTATGTTAATGAACTAATAGGGCATAAATTTACTACAAAATTTGAAGTTATTGAGCATTTTAAAACATATGATACTGTGGCTGATCTTTTTAAAACTATTAGGAATGTCAACGTTCTTCCCACTGCAATCAATACACCTCACGCTTTTGAAGTCAAAATGCGCGGAATGTTTGATATTAGTAGAAAATTTAGTGTTCCTAAACACAAGAATGTTACTGAGGCGTTCGCTACATATGCGTTAGGTCAATTTGCGAGAGTACAAGAACACAAACTCTATTGTAATTTGTTAGTTGCAGAGCCTATTTATGACTACGAACTACCCTGGTCTTTTCTTAACTACGACTTAGGAGGGCAGGATATTGACCCCGCTATAGTAAATGCGCTTCAAACAAGTGGATTTAATTGGATTGGCAATGTTCCTCTTGAGGCACTGAAAATTTTACGCGAGGAAGGACAAATGGACTACATGCGGGCAATACTTAGGAAAGGAATTACAAGCATGCAGTCAAGAACTGATAAAGACATGACTAAAACAATAGCGCAACTTCAAGAAAATATCAGAGAGGCTTTTAATCAACAAAAAAGTGAAACGGCAAGTTTAAAAAAACATGTTGGTAATATCCTCAAAAAGGATATTCCAATAGAGGTTGGGGCATTTTTGGTTGGTTTTATTCCATACATAGGAAATTATCTTACTCTTCCAGCCGTAGCGAAATCGCTATACGATAAGGTTCAAACAATCCAGGCTACGAGGAAGAAACTGCAGGCTAGCGAGAAAGGTGCAATAAGTTTGTTGCTTAAGTCCTATGGAGAATAATGACGCTTTTAGAGATAGTTTTCTCATATTCTTTGATTATATAAATCGGAAGCTTAAACAGAATCCGGACTATGAATTTCACCCTCTTATTAAGGCGTTTATTAATGCTATTGCGACTAAAGAAACTGTTAAAACGGGCGAACATATTATGGGGGTTTCCGGCGAAACACAGGGTGACAAATGGCACAATCCTTATGTCGTCGTAATTGAAAAGAAAGATCAGGCATTTGAGATTAAAGAAATAAGAGAATTAACCACTAATCAAAAGGTTCCACTTGATGTAGTAATTTTAACCTTCAGGCTACAAATCCATCTAGACAGAGTAAAAGGACCTGAAATATTACCGGTACAAATGGCAGAAATACTAAACGAAGTTTTGCCCGAATACCATTTCTACTGCTTAGGAGATAAATGGCGGGAAGCGAGAGATAAGTTCGCCGAACTACTTAGGAAAGGTAAAATGCAAATACCATCCCATTTAATGAATGACAAGCTGATAGAAAAATTTAAAAAAATTAGGTATGACACTCCCTGGGAAGAATATGATCATGAAGTAAGATCAATGATCGGAGGCGCTGCTGCTCAACTACTAGATTTGAGGGGAAATACAATTGTAATTTCTACCCCATTGAACATGAAGGTAGCCAAATATAAGGTTTTTGAATTTGCCTCCCAAATTTTAATCGGTATTGGGGCTAAATATATGGGTGGTGCTAACTGTATATTTTGTAAAAGAAAAAACGTTGAGGATTATGTTATATCTGTGGAAGAAAATTTTGTTGTATTAGCAGATAAGTTTCCGCTTCAATACGGGCATTTATTGGTAGTCTCAAAAAAACATGTACGGGCTATTGGCGACCTTTTGCCTATTGAACTATCCGAATTAGAAGAAATTATTGAAAAAATATCACGGTTTTATAGCCTTGGAAAAGACGAATTTGTCATGTTTGAACCTGGATCTACCGGGCAAACCATTTATCATGCACATGTTCACTTTCTTCCCGGTAAATTTCTTATTGATGAAGCGATTAAAACTTATAGAATGGAGGTTGTAGAAATTATCGATCTTCCCGAAATAATACAGCTCTATAAAAAACATGGAAGCTACATCCTCTGGAAAGCTAATAACAAAATGTTCGCCGCCTTTCCCCAAGCTCCACCCGCTGACCATTCGTTTTTTAGATCATTAATAGGCGGACAACTTATTAAAGGTAACTTGGTTGATTGGGGAAAACTTGAAACAGATAAAGATTATTTGCATCAGGCAAGGTTAGATATAGCGAACCTTAAAAGAAACTGGGGCAACTTTGTGAAACTGCGCAGGCAGTAAAACCTAAGTTCTGTAACCTTCATCTTCGGTTATAGTAAGGTCTGGAGAGATAAGCGCCTTACCGATATAACGCACTCCCGAATCCGCCGGATTAAATACACGTTGGCTCTCAATAGCTCTTTTATATTTCCATTGGTACCTGCGGGGATTGATAATCCTTTGATGAAGCTTCGGGTAAATCTGACTTATTATAAAGTTCCCTTCGCCTACATTTCCGATCAAAACAATCTCTTTTGCGGAATGTTTAATCTTGGATAGTTCCTCGACAATTTTTTTCCATTCCAACACCTCGTCGCGCATTACATAGCCAACCAATGCTACTCCCGAAAGGTCATGCTTAAATTTTCTTTGTATAGCTTGTATCAATATCCCACTGGATTCTCTAATTTCAAAAGTTTGAATAGCTAATTGTCCTCCCGAGTAAGTTTTGCCATCTTCTTCCCAAAATCCTGCACCGTAGATATCATCTACTGAATCTTCTTCTGGATTCTTTCGAAGATACCATGGATAGCCATCAACTTCTGTTCTGAAAAGTAAGTAATTAGAGGCAATCCATGCCTCACGCGTTTTTTTTAATCTTTTATCCTTTTGAATCTCATCCTCTGTAAGATTCTCAATTTGAACCATGGCCTTTATCGTGTCAAATGGTACGAGTGGGCAAACCCATCGTTGTGGTTGAAGGTCTAACATGCGTCCGCATTATAACTCCATTTGCAATATTTAATGGTAATCATAGACTAATACTTTTTTGAGGCTGGGAATAAGTGCTTACCCCCCCACATACGAATTGAACCTAAAAGCAGGTTCCATTGAGAAATTATTTGGGGTATATATCAGCTGGTACTTTCAAGTCTATGTTTGAGGCGCACCTTCAATTCTTACACGGTAACTTACCGGTTCAATAATATAAAGTTGATCGTTTTTAAAAAGACCTTTAATAGATACAATTTTAGGTTTATTAGAAGCTACGTCGAAAACAAAATATAAATAATAGTTATCTAAATTTTCAGCCACCTGTTTTTCATTTCTGCTGATATAGAAATTTATAGAACCTGTAAATTTATTTAGAGTAGACTTAACCTCGATATATTTCTCTTTTCCGTCATGAGAAAATGAAAGTATATCGTATCCCTTGGAAAAATTATCTGAAACAAGTTTAACTTTGTCTGCTAAATCATTTCTTCCTATTTTCTTCAAATAATCTATTTGATTTTTTAGCACTAATTCTTCACCCTTTTGTCCTGTTTTTGTGTTACGTTTGTGAACTTCATCAAAGTCTACTTTTACATCTATTTCTTTACTTATAGGAGTTTTATTAGTTGCAGATGGTGGAGACAGCTTAAAATTGGTAATAAATTCAGGTATAGGTTCCCCAGAAATATTGGGTAATTGCTCTGTGGCTGTGAAATCTACGGAAAAAACATCACGACCTATTAATCCTTTAACCTCTTTATACAGTCCTATAAGATTTCTAATATCGTCTATTATCGCTGAGTCATCTGGTAAATTCTTTATTTGATAGGTCTTGTAAAGAATGCTTGTTGCTTCATATCCTTTTCCAGTATTGGTAGTTGCCTTTAATGGCACGTTGCCTCTAGTGAAGTCAGGAGTCGAAGTCTTTAGTTGACTAAGTATGAACCTAACTGTGTTGATAGCCCTATAACGACCCTCTTTAATTCCGTATTTTTCCTCGAATTGATCCCAACCTAAACCAAAAACAAGGCTTACGCTTGTTAGATCAGCTGAGAATAATAGACCAACACCATAACCATATTTTGTTGATTCAGTAATCTCTTTATCTAATATGACAACCCAAGGAATCTCAGCCCAGTTTCCTTGACCATTCGATCCGTACACTTTGTATTTATTGGAAATTGAAGCTAATTGTATTAAAGTTGCTGGAATTTGATTCTTAATTATGTCTGCATCTGTTCCACTAATGAGTTTTTGATTAGAGGCAACCACTCGAAGGTATTTACCTGCAAAATCTGCGATTAAGTCTCGTAACATTAGCCTGATTATAGTATGTTTTGTCAAAGCCAGGCTATATTTATTCCCAGTTATCTAACAGACGTACGATAACTTCTCACATATATCTGAATAATTGGCAATAAATGGATCCGATATTGTTCGTAAATTGCTTAATATAAGGTTCCAATGCGTCAAAATTTGGGGTACTCACAAAAGAATCCGGCATTTAGCCGGATTTTTTTGTGAATATTCGCATGAGTGAATATGAACCGGGTACCGGTGCGCAGTCCAGCGCTTAATGAGCGAATTCCTATTCGCGAATCGTAGCGCTGGTGAGTGCAGCGTACCCGCTGCAATCCGGCGAAGTAAGTCTATTTCGGTTCGGACGTTTGTTTTCAAACGTGTTTACTCATCCGGCACGGCGAATATTACTCCCGGTGTGTGGAATGATCCCGGCACTTCAGCGAGCGCCTTTCCATTTTGTGTTCGTGATCTATACAATGGACGTATGGAACCAACTTGTCCTATTTGCCATGTCGTTGTCCGGCCGACGGATTTCTACTGCTATAACTGCGGACGGAATCTCCATGCAAAGCCATTACCGACGGGCATGTTGGCTGAACTGGCATGTTATGCGGGAAGCTTGCTCCTGCCGCCGTTTGGACTTTGGTGGGGAATGAAGTACATAAAGCAGGATGGTGCAGTCTCCAAACGGATCGGCTGGATGAGTATCGTACTTACCATTCTTGCGTCAGTGATAGTAACGGTTTTGACCGTCCGCATATTTCAAGGAATCAATATGCAGGTGCAACAGCAACTTCAGATGATCGAAGGGCTTTGATTGTATGTTCCGAGTATAATGTGCATGATGAACCGGACAATAATTATTTCCGCCGGTGTTCTTATCGTTAGCTCACTGGCAATACTCATTTTTAACGGGTCGCCGGTAATCCTTATTATGCTCCTGGTCGCGTTGGCGGCCGCAAAGCACCGCATCATTCCCATCAAGAAGGAATTATCGTGGTTTCTGATTACCTGCCTTGGTGGGGCAGCCGTTGAAATCGCGCTTGTTAATTTCGGCCGCGCCTGGACCTATGCGTATCCGCAGTTTTTCGGCATCCCGTTGTATATGCCGGTTTTCTGGGGTCTCGCCGGTACAACCACAATCTCGCTTTACCAGGGTATTGCCGGACGGTAGCGATGCGGTAGTATAAAGATATATGAAAAATTTTCTCGTCGTTCTTATCGTTCTTCTTATTGTGGGTGGTGCCGGTTATGCGGGTTACATGTATCTTGGCAGGCAGGCCCCTGCGGCCAATGCGCCAGCATCCAGTGGCACGGAATCTACGACCGACACGGTAACAGGCCTACTCAAGCCGGGGAAGGGAAGCGATTTTTCCTATATCCTCATCACGGATAGCGGGAAAACGGTCGGCATCGCGTCGCAGACGACCGATTTATCGCAGTATGTCGACAAACGCCTGGAGATTACGGGATCATACTCCGGCAGCACGCTGTACGCGTATACCATCACGGAATTGGAGAAGTGAACGGGAGGTCTTTGCTACGTTTCCGAAGGAATGAAGATCCAGCAGATGATATACGGGATGATGCCGGGAACACCGCCCGGTAAAAGTGCAAATACCCATAGGAGCCGGACAAGGGTAACGTCAACTCCCAGATAGTTAGCTACCGCAAGGCATACCCCTGCGATTTTCCTTCCTTTTTTCGGTCGGATAAGCCGTTTCATTCCGGATTTTGTCATATACGGAAAGTATACATGAAGCAAGTACCGAACTCTAACGGGTTACAAGACCGTCGAACTACATATGCCATACGTCAAGCAACTTGCGTTGCGAACTATTGATATCCTACCGCCTTGACAACCGGAAGCGGGTCTGAGACAATCTTAGCTACGTTTTGAGGCCGTTACAGGCACAAAATTGGGAATTTATCGCTCTCCCTGGGCCGCAGTTACCTTGGGGAGTCTTTTTTTACTGACTACTGCGAAAAGATAGTACAACAAGAAAGAAACTATGAATAACAATCATGTCGTCGTAACTCAGGAGGGGCTTGAAGCCCTGAAAACGGAGTACGAGGAGTTAACAAACGTCAAACGGCCGCAGGCAGTCGAGCGCTTGGCAGCAGCTCGCGAGCAGGGAGATCTCTCGGAGAACAGCGAATACACGGATGCCAAACAGAACCTTGCCTTCATCGATGGCAGAATCGCCGAGCTTGAGGCAGTTTTGCACGGCGTTAAAGTCGTGACGACCCATACCAAAGGGCAAGTCGATGTCGGTTGCAAAGTAACTCTCACCATCAACGGCAAAAAAGAGGAATTCACGGTCGTCGGCGAGTGGGAAGCTGATCCTTCAAGCAAGAAGATATCCCATGAATCCCCGCTTGGTAAGGCCCTGTTGGGCAAGAAGGTGGGGGAAAAGGTAGAGGTGGAAGCGCCGGCGGGCAAAATCCTCTACAAGGTCTTACACATTGAGTAAGACCAAAGAGAAAAAGAAGCCCCGCCAAAAGCGGGGCATTTTTGTATGTTGACGGAAATCGAAATTACGTGTATATGTAGGAACTTATCGTTATGAGCGCCCAATTCGTAACCAAGAAGGCTGGTAAGGAATCCCTAACCGGGAGAGGCGCTTGTGGCAATATGTAACGCATAAACATAGATACCCAAAGCCCCTCTCCGGAGGGGTTTTTTGATGCTTCCTAGTTAGTGAGCGAATGCATATTCGCGAATTTACTAGGGCACATGGTTTGCGGCGCGAAGCGCTTTGGCTCTATCCGCAAACCATTGATGGAGAAAAATATGACAACACCAGAAACATACCAAGGAAGCACCGGCAGCATGGGATTCATGTACCGATCGGACCGGCGGGCATACCTAAACCAACCAGGAATCATGCATGATGCATCGTATGTATTGCGGCTGGGAAGAGTGGGTCGCGAGATAGTGCATCGGGAAAGAAATCGCATCACCAGATGCGTCCTTCGCGGCATGGTTCCCGGCACGGTTCTTTCGGATATCCTTAGCCACGCAGATGAGCCGCTTGTCGAAGCCGCCGTACCGACCGGATTTATGACGACAAATAACGGGCGGGCTTCCGAACCCATTTGGATGATGCTTGCGGCAGTGAACCACCCCACGAGGCGCCCACTGTTTCCGGTTACTGAGATGATCCATGACGTAGACCAATCCGGTAGCGCACATGCCAAAACACCGGTCGGGAGAATATCTGAGCTGCGCCGGGAGGGGTATACGTTTCTTCGGCAGATTCCGGCCCGGTTCATAAGGGATGTGTTGCATCTTTGGGGAGACAGCTTCCATTGGGATGGGGAAGCCATCGAAAATCTTAGGCGAACTATTGCCCAGGGGAGTGCGATTAAACCTAACGACCGGCATGTCTGGTTTACCGGCATCCTTTCTCCGCAGCGGCATCTGGTAGCGCTTGCTACCGCTGAGCGTCTGGATGTTCCCCTGGAGGAAGGAAAGAGTATTTCTGTCGTTGAAAGCACCGAGTGGCGCAGGTCACCCGATGCACAAAGAAGCGGACTTGCGGCAGCTGCCGTATCGCACCTGACTGCACAGGTTCTTGCTGATATCGGTGATAGAAACCCATTGGTAATCGCCGAGACGAATTACCGTTCCGGTGCACATCATGTCGGATTTGCTGCAGGTATGGAGGTGCCCAGTCGCTCACACGAGGGGCGATCGATTCCCCAAATGCTCATCCAGAATGTGGGAGTTGGAGATGGGTTGCTGCCGAAGGGACCGGAGAGCAAACGCGATTTTACGATGATGTATTTGCCCTACGCATCAATCCAAACATTGTATACATCGGCATCGCGGGAGTCGATGCTGAAAGGAGGAGTATGATTATTGTCTATCCGTCCCATCACGTGCGGCACCGGCCGCCTTCTGAGATATTCAACGGAACTCCGGAACCGCATGCGGAAGTGCCCGAACGCATCGAACAGATACGGGATGCGCTATCGCACATCGGCGGGGTACGGATCGTATTGCCGAAACGGTTTCCGTTATCCTGGATCGAAGCGGTCCATGCCCCAGAATACGTCCGCTATATCGCCGAAGCGGGAAGGCTTGCTGGACCTACGTATACCTACCCATCCGTATTTCCGTACACCCAAGGTGGGCACGTTACCAATGCGATTGCACGGCGCGGGTTCTATGCCTTTGATATGTATACCCCCGTTTCCCAAACAACATACGCCTCTGCGTGCGGATCGGCGATGGCGGCGCTTACCGCTTCTTCCTTTGTGCGGCGCGGGGCACGCGTCTCGTATGCCCTATGCAGGCCGCCGGGACACCATGCGGAACGCGCTCGCATGGGCGGATACTGTTATTTCAACAATGCCGCAGTTGCCGCAAACTATTTATCGGCCCGCGGGCGGGTAGCACTCCTTGATATCGACGTCCATCACGGCAACGGCTCGCAGCACATCTTTTACGAACGGAGCGACGTATTGGTCGTCAATATTCACGCAAGCCCGGGTGAGAAATTCCCGTACTATTCAGGATTCGAAAACGAGGCTGGATTGGGGAAAGGGAAAGGGTACAACATAAATCATCCGCTGCCCCTCAATACGTCTGATCGTGCGTATGACCCCGTGCTATCAAACGCATTGAGACAGATTGCCGCATTCACGCCGCAATACCTTGTCGTATCTGTAGGCTATGACGCGCATGAGGCCGATCCGATCGGAGGACTCAAGCTCACGACGGGGTATTACCGAAGGATAGGAGGGCGTATAGCCGGGCTCAATATTCCGACGGTGTTAATTCAAGAAGGCGGGTACAATACGTCGAAACTTTCGGAGGTGGCCGCATCATTTGTGGAAGGATTTACGGCGCACGTTGAATAGAATCACCGGTTATACGATAATAATGACGTCATTCTAATCATATATGGCAACGATTGATGATCTAATAAACGCACGGAAAGAAAAATTAGAAGCCCTCCGAAAAATGGGGGTTGACCCCTATCCGGCCAGCGTCCGGCGGGAACACACGGTGGAAGAAGCGCGCGGAATGGATGGGCGCACGGCATCCGTGGTCGGGCGCATTTATGCCATGCGCGGCCACGGCAAACTTTCCTTCTGGGATATCGCGGACGAAACCGGCAAGATCCAGGTAGTCCTCAAAGCGGATACCGTGAATGCCGATTCGTTTATGCTGGTTCCATTTTTCGATATCGGTGACATCGTAGCCCTGCAGGGAATGATTGGCAAAACCCAGGCAGGCGAGATTTCCGTGTTTGCCGAGAGCCTGCAGGTGTTGACTAAAACCCTGCGGCCATTGCCCGACCAATGGCACGGCCTTAAGGATGTGGAGGAGCGGTACCGCAAACGATACCTCGATACGTTACTTAATCCGGACGTCAAACGGCGGCTTGCACTCCGGAGCAAAATTATCGATTCTATCCGGGATTTCCTGACAGACCGCGGCATGGTGGAAGTGGAAACGCCTACACTGCAACCGGTGTACGGCGGCGGATTCGCACGACCCTTCTCGACTCATCATAACGAGCTTGATGCCGATCTTTACCTTCGCATATCCGACGAGATGTACCTCAAACGACTTATTGTCGGGGGTTTTGAGAAAGTGTTCGAGATTACGAAAGTATTTAGAAACGAGGGAATCGACTTCGATCACAATCCGGAATTCACGATGTTCGAAGCGCAGATAGCATACCAGGATTACTCCTATGGCATGGACATCATCGAAGAAATCATCGAGTACACAGCAAAACGGGTGTTGGGCGCCACGAAAGTGAATTATCAAGGGAAGGACCTGGAGTTTGCCCGGCCGTGGACGCGGATGAAGATGGTAGAGGCAGTTCTTGCACATACCGGCATCGATCCGTTGTCATGGACATCCGTCGATGAGGCGAAAGCAGCAATCCAGACCATGGATATTAAGCAAGATAAATTCAAAGAGTTAAAGAAAATCCAGTCGGTCGGGGAGTGCATTGCGTTTGCATTCGAAGAGGCTGTGGAAGAAAAACTCATCCAGCCGACGATCATTTACGATTATCCGATCGAGGTTTCGCCTTTGGCAAAAAAGTGTGATGAGACGCGGTTTACCCAGCGTTTTGAAATGTTTGCTAACGGGAGCGAGCTGGGGAACAATTATTCGGAGCTTAACGACCCCATAGATTTATGGAAGCGTTTTGTGGGGGAGAAGAAGCGTGAAAAAGCGGGTTTCGACGAAGCCCATCAGACGGACTACGATTATCTCGAGGCAATCGAACACGGGTTCCCGCCGACGTGCGGGATCGCAATCGGCATCGACCGCCTGGTCATGTTCCTCACCGACGCCCGGAACATCAAGGAAGTCATACCGTTCCCAACATTGCGGTCGGACCGCCGCCATGCGGTGTCCCCGGCAGCGGACGAAGCTTCTGACCACGAGAGCTTGCCCGATGAGAAGAGTAAGCGGTTTGTCGCGATCATGCGGGATGGTGTTGATCCCGGGCGGATGATGAATGCGTTGGGCCACATGACCGCCGGGTTGGCAGGTGGTCAGATGGAAGGAAAAGGCATGTCCTTTTTGCAATACAAAGACCGCGATGGCGGCGTACATCCGAATATCTCGCACTTCCCCTTCATCGTTTTGCGCGCGGATAATTCCAATCAGATTAGAACGGTTCGGAAGGAAGCCCAAAAACGGGGTATACCGTTTACCGACTTTACCAGTACCATGACGGTTGGGACGTCGGCTGAGCAGGTCGGTAGGACCGCAGAAACGCCGGAAGCGAACTTAGATTATTTTGGCATCTGTTTATTCGGGAGCACGGAGGAGCTGAAAGCAGTCACGAAAAAATTCTCCCTCTTCAAATAATCCATGATTTTCAAACAGCAGGCCCTCGAGTTGCTTCACCAGCACACGAAAAACCAGAATCTCCGGCGGCATATGTATGCAGTCGGGTTTGCCATGCGCGCATTAGCAGAGAGGCTCGGCGGGGAACCGGAGACATGGGAAACGTTAGGACTTCTCCATGACGCGGATTGGGAGGAAACGAAAGACACTCCCGCACTTCATACGAAAAACACGCTTGAGTGGCTGAAGACCATGGGTGAAACGAACGGCCCTATCGTACACGCGCTCATGTCCCACAACCGAAAGCTTACCCATTTTGCTGAGCTTGATGGAACCATGGAGTGGGCGCTTGAAACGGTCGATGAGCTGACCGGTTTCATTGTCGCGGTGGCGTTGGTGCGGCCGGATAAGAAATTGGAAACCGTTTCTGTCGAATCGGTGATGAAGAAGTGGAAGAACAAGGAATTTGCCAAAGCCGTCGAACGGGAGCAGATTGCTCAGTGTGAGGAAAAGCTCGGCATTCCCCTTTCCGAGTTTATCCGAATTACCCTTACCGTCATGCAGGCGGAGCATGATACGCTAGGGCTATGAAAAAGGCCGGAAAAAAAGGTCGGATACCCAAGACAAGGCGCGGGGTTCAGTGGGATATTGTTATCCGCGTGCTAAGAATCGGGATACCGGTAACGCTCCTTTTGTTTGCGGCATTATGGTTTTTTCTTCAACCTCAGGCGCAATATCGACTGCGCCGCTGGTATCTTTCCAAACGCTACGGCAACCTGGATGCCTATTACCCCCAGCGTCCGGTCATTCCGTACTCGTATAGCCCGAACAAATCCTCAACATACCAGATCCAATATCTTTACCGGCTGAACACGGCAAGCAGCACGCTTCAGGAAATATATAGACGCGAGCGTGTCGAATGGCCGGCAACGGCGCGGATTGCCGGAAGCAGTATGCTGCTTTCCGACGGATCAGCGGTCGAACTGTTTGATCTGGCAAGCGGGAAAACGGCAACGCTCTATAGTCCTACGAGCGCCAAAGAGCGCGTACACGTGTTGGTATCCCCGGACGGAGGCGCGTATATCGCGACGGTCGCCGACCCGAATTACGAATGGCGGGATCCGTACGGGATTATTACATTGGACGTTGCCAATAGGACGACAAAAACCATGGGTTCATTTACACCCGGGGTGTACGAAGTGCCAAGTACCGTCATAGCAGGGGACCCGTTTTTGATTACCGGCGGAGGCGACGGATGCGGCGGGAAAAACAGAGTGTATTCCCTAAAGGACGGTAAACAAAGGACGATTACGGAATTCGGAATCGGATGTGTGGAAGGGCCACGGTATATCGGTCTTTTGAATAACGGAACCGAGCTGTTGGCCGCTGCAGTGATGAAGCCTGCCGGCAGCAACGAATTTACGGAGTATTGCCGGTATGACGTAATGTATTCGTATGCTCTTGAAAACGGCACGGTGACGCCGATCATGGATATGAAGTCCATTCCGGGTTGCATCAAAGAGACCGCGTACGACCCGGTGTCCAATCATGCCGTGGTTATCACTGATAGCACTATCTACCTCGTTGATATTGCCGCCCGCGCCATCGTAAAGACATTTGATAATCCGACCGACCAGGGATTTAACTTCGAGCTGTATACCGGTTACCTGGTCGGATATTCGAATAAAGCGGACAGCGTATATATTTCCGTTACCGATATTTCAACCGGGGAAACCGATAAAATTCCGTGGGATTTCCGTTTGGGAAGATTTCCGACGTTTGTCGGGCGTTTAGGGAGTGATATATTCATTCATACGCTCGAAACGAGGACAGAATAATGGCGACCCTTCTTATTGCCACAACCAATCCCGGTAAACTTGAAGAACTCAAGCGATTCTTATCGGATGTTTCCGTTACGCTTGTGAGCCTGGCGGACGTAGGCATTACTGATTCCGTAAATGAAACCGGATCGACATTCGATGAAAACGCCGTCCTCAAAGCCCGGCATTATGCAAAGGAATCAGGGCTCCCGACGCTCGCCGACGACGGAGGATTCGAGATTGACGCGTTACACGGCGAGCCCGGCGTCAAGTCGCACCGGTGGGTGTATGGCGACCGTGAGAATACCGATGAAGAGCTGGTCGCATATACGATTGAGCGGATGAAAAACACTCCCGAGGGAAAGCGCGGGGCACAGCTCCGGCTCGTTTTGGCACTCGTCATGCCGGACGGTACTGCAAAAACCGCAGAGGAAAAGGTGCGTGGGGTCGTCCCGCTTGCGCCGAGGAACAAGGTTACTCCAGGGTTTCCGTACCGGTCGCTTCTGTTTTTGCCGGAAATCAACAAGTATTACAACCATGATGAACTCACACCCGAAGAGACTGACCGTTACAACCATAGGAAAAAGGCACTAGATAAACTGAAGCCGTTCATCCGGTCTTTGTTGACATCGGATATAGGCGCCGTATAATACAATACAGAAAAGCATTCGAGGCGGCTTCCAACCGCCAAGCTGGCAAGGGTAACTAACTTGTCCGGGAGAGCCCGTAACCGCTCGGAAATCAAGAACTTGTTAGGGTGGCACCTTCCCGAAAGGGACCATAACACGCACTGTTGTTGCGTGTTTTTTATTGGTATAAAGGAGGTATATGTTAGATATCAAATTCATCAGGGAAAACCTGGAACTCTGCAAAAAGGCTGCGGTCAATAAGAACCGGGAGGTAGATTGGGTCGGACTTCTGGCACTTGATGAGAAACGGAAAGCCCTTATACAGAAGGCGGAGACCCTCCGCGCCGAACGGAATGAGGTAAGCCGGTCAAGGACGGACGAAGGCATCGCCCGGGGCAAAGCGATCAAGGAAGAACTCAAGGGCCTGGAAGATGAACTTAGGGAAACGGAGGAACAATTCATTCAGGCAATGTTCACCGTCCCGAATGTGCCGGATCCGTCTGTCCCGGTCGGTAAGGATGAGCGGGACAACGTAGAGGTAAAGCGATGGGGTGAGCCGACGAAGTTCGATTTTGCGCCGAAAGACCACATCGAGCTGTCGAAGAAACTCGACCTTATCGATTTCGAGCGCGGCGCCAAAGTCGGCGGCTCGCGGGCGTATTTTTTGAAGAACGAGGCGGCCCAGATGGAAGTGGCGCTCATGTTCTACACGCTCCAAAAACTTGCAGCGAAGGGGTATACGCCGCTCATCGCACCCTCGCTCACGAAAGAATTTACCTTCTTCGGCAACGGTCAATTTCCGTGGGGAAAAGATGAGGCGTATGAATTGCCGAAGGACAATTTATTTCTGGCGGGAACTGCGGAGGTGCCGGTAACCGCGTATTACGCAGACGAAATATTAAACGAAAAGGACCTGCCAAAAAAGTTCGTCGCATTCTCACCGTGTTTCCGGCGGGAAGCGGGCAGTTACGGAAAGGATACGAGAGGGGTCTACCGGCTGCACCAATTCAACAAGATTGAACAAGTAATTATCACTACCGCGGAAACGAACAATTCCCTTACTCTTCATGAGGAGTTGTTACGAAACAGCGAGGAAATTCTTGAGGACCTGAAGCTCCCGTACCGGGTACTTCTCATGTGCACCGGAGATATGGGGGAACCGCAGGTCAAGAAATACGACATCGAAACCTGGATGCCTGGGCGTCCCAACGCGGAGGGTGGACAGGGTAACTGGGGCGAGACGATGTCTAATTCGTTCATGGGGGATTTCCAGGCGAGGAGGCTCAAGATCCGCTATAAAGCGGGGGACGGTAAAACCGTGTTTGCCCACACGTTAAACAACACGGCGATAGCCAGCCCCAGGATCCTGGTAGCTATCATGGAGAATTACCAGCAGGCAGACGGCTCGGTGAAAGTGCCGGAGGTACTCCAACCGCTCGTAGGGAAAAAGGAAATCCGGCGCTAATTTACGAATGATACCGGCGCTGGATACGTAGCCCCAGGGGAAGGATAAACAATACGCTCACCAGCCCGAGGACGGAGTACATTGCGCGGACCCCGCCCCATGCCATAACCGGACTTGAGATGAGGGCAAACCCGACGACGGCAAGGGACACGAGCATGGAGAGCGTCGATAATGCCGTCGCACGGTTTTTGGAATCGTAATGTTCGTTGACGTAGCCACCAAGGATGACCCAGCGGGCGCTCGATGCAAAGATGGAAATGGCAACCGCCGGAACCGCGAGGAACTTAGTCAGGGCAAATCCCGGCAGATAGCAAAGCACCATGATTGCCGGAAACAGGAGGTATACCCGCTTTTTGGTAACGACGTCTTTGAGCCGCAGCGCTCCGAACAATATGGTGCTGTTAAAAAGCCGGATTCCGGCGACGATGAATCCGATCGCGAGCGTCGAATAGCCGATTGTGGTCAGAAGTGAAGTATTGAAAATCATCATTGCGGACCAGGTGATACCTCCGACGCCGATATAGAAAAGTGAAATATCCCGGACATAGGAAGACTTGAACAGCTCACGGAATCCCTGTCGTAATTGTTTAAGGTACCGCGGGAGCGTGAATTTTTCCGTATCGATATACGGCTCGCGGAAAAAGAAACTGCACACAAGGGCTGTCGAGTCGGCCAGGACAGACGCATAAATTGCCGCTTTGTACCCCAGAAGGCTCAATAATCCGCCGGCCAGGATCGCTCCGGCAAACGAAAACTGGAAGATCATCATGGATTTGGAAGCGACTTTCTGATAGAGGTGCTCTTTCTTATCCTGTTTGAGTGAGTCATACATGAGTGCGTCATAAGCGCCGGAAACGAACGACTCGCCCACTCCTGCAATGACGGCATAGAGGAGGAAACCCGGAAAATCCGTGCTTGAAGCATACAGCAGTAAGCCGATGACCCCGATAATGCGACCGATAATGACCGATGCTTTTTTGCCTAAGAGGTCGGCAACTGCCCCCGTCGGAAGCTCTGAGAGAAGCTGGGATCCCTGCATGACCGCCTCGATGATCGCAATCTGGGGAAGCGTAATATACTGCAATTCATACGCGACCCATACGGGCATGTGAAAAATCATCCCTCGGAAAAAGTCAGTGATATAGGATAATCTAGTGTTATGATCGGAGATCATAGGGTTAGATTATATGCCACTAACCAGTAGGGATAAAATGAGACACATGACAAATACGACGTACTGGTGGACGTATCTCTGGCCGAGAGTCGTCCTCAAAACAGGCTCGCGGTACAACCGGGATATCCGTATTATCGAAGAAAATCGGAGGTACAAGCTCCTCGTAAACGGTGCGCGGGAGTCGGGTGAGTATATTGATGGTCTATGGCAGCATGCGTTCAGGAGCTTTGGTTTTCCCGATAACCGGCAGTATAGCGACATCCTCGTATTGGGAATCGCCGGCGGGACGGTGATCCATATGCTGCACGGGCTTTATCCCGGTGCCCGCATTGCCGGCGTCGACATCGACGAGGTTATGATCGGCATCGGGCAGGAGTATTTCGGCCTTCGGGATATCAAGTCACTTTCGTGTATCCTTGGGGATGCGCGTACGTATCTTACGCGGACCGGTAAAAAGTACGACCTTATCGTTATCGACCTCTTTATCGGCCCTGACGTGCCGGATTTCGTGCTCGACGGTGCGTTCCATGATAGCGTCAGGAAGCGGCTCCGTGACAATGGTGCTGTCTTCATCAATTACCTGAGACAACCGGGATATGAAAATAAGGCGACGGAGCTGGAACGGCTACTCAAAAAACGGTATACCACCGTCCTTTCCACGGATACAAATAATAACCGCTTTCTATTGGGCTCCTAAGCATCATTTGTGCTAGAATTACGACATGTTTAAGTTCCTCGGCAAACTTCTGGACAGTAACGAAAAGGAAATCGGCAGACTCAGGGCACTTGTGACAAGGATCAATGCCCTGGAGCCGCAGACTACCAAACTCAAGGACAAGGAGTTTTCCAAAAAAACTGCGGAATTCAAGGAACGGCTGGGCGCGGGTCAGACACTCGACGACATTATGCCGGAGGCGTTTGCCTTGGTCCGGGAAGCGGCAAAACGGGCAATCGGAGAGCGGCATTATGACGTACAGCTTATGGCTGCGGTAGTACTTCATCAGGGGAAAGTCGCCGAACAGAAGACCGGGGAAGGGAAGACCCTATCGGCAACCCCGGCACTCTACCTCAATGCGCTAACCGGCAGAGGCGCACATCTTGTTACCGTCAACGACTATCTTGCCCGGCGTGACGCGGGGTGGATGGGCCCCATTTACCATTCGCTGGGGCTTTCGGTTGGCGCTATCATCAGCGAGCAGTCGTTTGTCTATGACCCGGAATATGACGATCCGAATGCCACGGATTGGAGACTTAAGCACTTGAAGCCAGTTCGGCGGAAAGAGGCATATCTTGCCGACATCACCTACGGCATCAATTCGGAGTTCGGGTTCGATTACCTCCGGGATAATATGGTAAGCGATATTTCCCAACTTACCCAGCGCGATTACCATTTCGCCATCATCGATGAAGTCGACTCGATTTTGATTGACGAGGCAAGAACCCCGCATATCATCTCGGCTCCCGCCGCAGAAGCGACGCACAAATACTATGATTATGCCAAGCTTGTCGAGAAGCTCGGGGTAGAGACGGATTACGTGATCGATGAGAAGCTCCGGACCGCGCATCTGACGGATCATGGGATTTTGAAAGTCGAAAAGTTATTAGGGCTTGGGAATATCTATGAATCCAGTTTTGAAACCGTCCACCATATCGAAGCGGCACTCAAAGCCAGGGCGCTTTATCACCGCGAGAAGGAGTATATCGTCAAGGACGGACAAGTAGTCATTGTCGATGAATTCACCGGGCGGCTCCTCAACGGCCGCAGGTTTTCCGAGGGAATCCACCAGGCGATCGAGGCCAAAGAAGGGGTTGCGATCCAGCAGGAAAGCAAGACGTTGGCGACGGTTTCCCTCCAAAACTACTTTAGGATGTACGAAAAGCTCTCCGGCATGACGGGGACTGCTGCCACCGAGGCGGAGGAATTCAAGAAAATCTATGCTCTCGATGTCGTGGTGATGCCGACGCACCGAAGTCAGGTCCGCGCGGATCACCCCGACATGGTCTACAAGACGACGCGGGCAAAGTATACAGCCGTCGTCAATGACATCATAGAGCATCACAAAACAGGCCAACCCGTTCTGGTCGGCACGACTTCCATCGACAAGAACGAAATAGTCAGCGAAGCCCTAAAACGGAAGGGCATCCCGCATGAAGTGCTGAATGCCAAAAATCACCTGCGGGAAGCCATGATCATCGCCGAGGCGGGGAAGAAGGGAGCGGTGACGGTGGCTACAAATATGGCAGGGCGGGGCGTTGACATCATCCTCGGGGGACCCAAGAAGGAAAAATGGGAATACGAAAGCGAAAAGGATTGGGCGAAGGATATTGCGGCATGGAAGAAAAGCCATGATGAGGTTTTGGAAGCCGGTGGCCTGTATGTCATCGGGACCGAGCGACATGAATCGCGTAGGATCGATAACCAGCTTCGGGGCCGTTCCGGACGGCAGGGTGATCCGGGAGAAAGCCGATTTTACGTATCGCTTGAGGACGATATCATGCGGCTATTCGGCGGCGATCAGGTTTCCCGCCTCATGGATGTCTTCAAGCTTCCCGAAGACGTACCGCTTGAACATCCGATGGTTTCCCGGGCACTTGAACAGGCGCAGGTTAAGGTGGAAGGGTTCCACTTCGACAATCGTAAACATTTGGTTGAGTACGATGACGTGCTCAACAAGCATCGGGAAATCGTATACCGGAGGAGGAAAAAGATACTCGAAGGAGAGAACCAAAAGGAAGCCATCCTGGGAAAGATTGCGGGGGAGATTGCGAATTTTGTCGTGGTATATAGCGGCGATGGCGGTACTATCGACCGTGAGAAGATCGTCTCGGAATTCGTTTCCATCATACCGTTCGATCCGAACAGCCAGGCAGAGCTCGTCAAGAAGCTTGCGGAATTCCATTCGGCCGCGGAAATAACGGAATTTCTTACCAAAATCGCCCCTGACGTCTATGAGCAACGCGAAGCTCAAATGACCCCTGAGGTCATGCGGCAAATCGAGCGGTGGGTGAGTCTTCAGGTTATCGACAATCTCTGGATGGACCACTTGGATGCGATCGATGATTTGAGGGAGGGTATTGGTCTCAGAGGCTACGGCCAGCGCGATCCGCTCGTTGAATACAAAAATGAGGCATTCTCCATGTTTGAACGGTTGATGAACGGCATCGATGGGGAAATTGCACGCAGGATCTTCAAAGTCCAGGTGCAGCTCCAACCCAATCAGCCGCCGTCAGGTACTACGAAGCAGGTGACGAATGCGCACGGTGCGGCGCCGAGCCTTCCTAAGCAGGAAACCGCCATATCCCAGGCCGCCAAAAACATGCGGACGAATGCGGTGGCCGCTTCGCCGAAAACGCCTGCCACCGTCGAAAAAATCGGCAGGAATGATCCTTGCCCCTGCGGGTCCGGACTTAAATACAAAAAATGCGGCCTCATCAATGCCCCGCAGCATAAGAAGTAGATTGCTGCGCTTCTTACCTGATAGACTGGTTGCATGACCTCCCGTACGCACGACGCGTTTGCGTTCGCATCGCTTGTCACCGTTGCCGCCCTTGTCCCGTTGCCGCCGATGAGTTTATTGACCGCGATCGGCGCGGTGATAGCTTCCGACATTGGTGCGGCAATCCCTGATATGGATACGGCAGGAAACCGTCTGTGGGAGATGCTGCCGCAGGGGGACAAGGTCGGGAAAGTGTTGCGGAACGTCTTTTACAAACACCGGACGTTTACCCATTCCATCATCGGGGTGTTTACGATATTCAAGTTTCTTGAGTGGTTGCTGCCAAAATTTTTAAATAAGGAATTCATTGATCCACAGGTATTGCTATGGAGCACCATGATAGGAATCATTTCCCACCTTATCTCGGATTCGCTGACCGAAGAGGGGATCCCGATATTTTTCCCGGTTAAATTTACCTTCGGCATTCCGCCGGTCAAGTGGATACGAATAAAAACCGGTCAGTGGTTTGAGCACTTCGTGGTGTATCCTGCGGTATGGATCTATCTTGTATGGTTCATATATAGAAATGAGAGTGTATTATTGGGGATACTTAGAACGCTTACGTGATAACGGCATGAAACAAATACCAAAAAACGTGTTTATTTTGGGGCTGGTGAGCTTTTTTAACGATTTGGCTTCCGAAATGATCTACCCGATCATCCCGATTTTTTTGACATCGGTACTCAACGCGTCTATCCCGGTAATCGGGCTCATCGAAGGTATCGCCGAAGGGGTAGCGAGCATATCCAAATACGTGTTCGGGGCATATTCGGATTACGTCAAGCGGCGGAAGCCCTTCGTCGTCGGCGGGTATGCGTGTTCCGCACTGTCGAAATTGCTGATCGGTTTTGCGTTCGCCTGGCCGCTGGTACTTATCGCACGGATTATGGATCGGTTAGGTAAGGGTCTTCGGACCGCTCCCCGGGATAGCCTGCTTTTGGAAAACGCGACATCGGAGAACAAGGGATTCATTTTCGGATTCCACCGGGCGTTTGACAGTCTGGGAGCAGTGCTTGGGCCGCTTATAGCCTTGGCACTGCTTGTCTTACTCAGGGAGAATATACGGCTCACGTTTTATATCGCGTTTATCCCGGGGATTGTTGCGGTAGCACTGCTCCTGTTCCTTCTTCACGAAAAGAAAAAATCCGCCATCCGTAAGAGAGAGGTTGTCAGAATATCTCTTTCCAGACTCAATGGTCGGCTCAAAATATTCCTTCTTGTCAGTTTTCTTTTTTCTTTGGGAAATAGCTCCGATGCGTTTCTATTGCTATACGCGAAGAATCTGGGGTTCACTACGACGCTTGTCGTTTTGGCGTATGTCTTATATAACGTGTTTCAGACCGTGTTTGCCACTCCTTTGGGCGTTCTGGCGGACAGGATCGGGGCGGGAAGAGTGTATTCCTTAGGGCTTCTCGTATTTTCCCTCATTTATTTCTTCTTCGGTTTTGTGCGGGATCCCGCCTATCTTTGGGTATTGTTTCCCCTTTATGGCTTGTACATCGCTGCAACGGACGGCGTCTCCAAATCGTATATCTCGGATTTCATTTCCAAAAATGAATCGGGGACATATTTTGGCGCCTACTATACCCTTACAGCCGTCGGCACGTTTTTGGCATCCCTTATCGGCGGTATCCTTTGGAGTCACATCGCGCCGTCTGCTACGTTCTATTACGGCAGCGCGCTTTCATTTGCCGCGTTTCTGGTGTATGTTCTATCCGTGCCAAAGATAAACCGTACCTTGCCGTCGTAATTGGCTATGAAAACGAAGCCGCTCTATCTGGAAGACAGCTATACCAAGGAAATGGACGCCGCCGTTCTGGCAGTTTTTCCGGAAGGTGAGAAGCGCTGGAGACTCATCCTTGATCAAACCGTGTTCTATCCCATGGGCGGCGGACAGCCGACGGACCAGGGTGTACTCACGGGTGCCGGATGGATGGGAAAGGTCTACATGGTAATGATGAAGGACGGTGAGATCGGACATTTCGTCGAAGCAGAGTCCGCTTCCGATATCGGTACGGCGGTGCACGGGGTTATCGATTGGGATCGGCGGTATAAGAATATGCGTGTGCATTCCGCAGGACACGTGGTCGATTTTGCGATGCATGTCCTTGGATATTCCCCGAACCCCCTGATGCCGCAGAAAGGGGACCATGGGAAGAAGCCAAGCATCGTATATGCCGGGGCACTGGGAAAGGAAATCGCGAAAGAATTGGAGGACAAGAGCAATGAGATTGCCGCGCAATCGCTTGCACTGACGACTGAGTTTGTCCCGTTGGATGTATTAAGAAAGGATGCGATTTACCTGCAGCCCGGGTTGCCTGAAAACAAGCCGCTTAGGAAATTGACGCTCGCGGGGGTGGGGTCCGTTGCCGACGGGGGGACGCAGGTGAAAAATACGAGCGAGGTGGGGAAGATCACCATCCCGCAGGTTATGGAAGATAACGGCAATGTAACAGTTGTATATCGTATCGAGTAACCGTATAATCGGTGAGTAATGAACGGCGAGACGAAACTTTTTTTGGGAATCCTTCTTGCGACGGTACTTCTTATAGGCGGGGCCGTTTTTGCGTTCAGCCGTCCGGCAAACACCCCGTCCGTTGACCAGAGCGTTCTTATCGCGGAAGACAGTTACAAACTTGGGTCGCCATCGGCTACGGTTACCATGGTGGAATTCGGCGATTTCCAATGTCCTGCCTGTAGCGCATATCACACCGTCGTTAAGGAGCTCATGGAAAAGAACAAGGAAACTTTGGCGCTCGTCTTCCGGAATTTCCCGCTCCCTTCCCACGCAAACGCCATGCCGTCCGCACGCGCGGTCGAGGCGGCGGGTATCCAGGGGAAATTCTGGGAAATGTATGATCTGGTTTACGAACGCCAGCGGGATTGGTCCTCGGAGAAGGATCCGAATACGCTGTTTGAAAGTTATGCGAAAGAACTGGGACTCGACGTTGAACGGTTTAAAAAGGACACGGCCGGGGGACTTGTCGGCAAGCGAATCGAAAACGATGTTATGGATGCCAACGCGTTGGGGATAAACGCGACGCCAACGTTTTTTGTAAACGGAGAGAAGATACGAAACCCGGCAAGTGTCGAGGAATTTGACGCGCTCATTAAAGCCGCCGCAGCCAAAGCGCCGAAACCGACGGGTGTTGCCTCGGAAGCGTCATACCATACGCACGCGAATATCACGGTAGTCATAGACGGGAAACCCATCGATTTTTCGGAAGATAAATACCAATCAGTCGAGGGGAAGGAATTGAACGAGTCAATTCATTTCCATGACGGGGTAGGTACGGTATTTCACGTCCATAAGAAAGGCATGAAGCTCTCTGATTTATTTTCCTCATTTGGGCTGACACCAAAAGGGAAACTGTATGTGAACGGGAAAGAAAACGCCGCGTTTCTCGCCTATGAACCACAGGATCTGGATCGTATTTTGATAACGGATGGGGTCATGGCAGACGTTGCCGATGACGCGTGTATCTATTCCGAAAAGTGCCCCGAACGGGGTAAACCGCCATCAGAGGAGTGTGTCGGCGGCCTCGGCACAGAGTGCAAGTGATGTAGTCATCCCCGACTTGATCGGGGATCCAGCTAATAATACTCTGGATTCCCGCGTACGCGGGAATGACATTCTACTCATATCTCAATGCTTCTATCGGATCCAAGCGTGCTGCCCTGATTGCCGGAGCAACCCCGAAAATAATGCCGATGCCTGCGGCAAATCCGAACGAGAGCATCACCGACCAGGGAGTAACGGACGTTTTGACGAACTGGTTGATCCCCAGAGAGCCGAGTGCACCAAGCGCGATACCGATAGCACCTCCGAACAGGGAAAGAATGATCGACTCGATCAGGAATTGCATCATGATATCCCGGGGAGTTGCCCCGACCGCTTTCCGAAGACCGATCTCCCGCGTCCGTTCGGTGACGGAAACCAACATGATGTTCATAATTCCGATTCCGCCAACCAATAGCGATATGCCGGCAATCCCCCCCAAGGCCGCGGTAATAACGCCCAAAAACTGTTGGATCGTCGCAAGAAGCTGAGTCGATTCGAGGACGGTGAATTCGTCCTTTTTGAGCCGTTTTAGCAGTATCCGTTCGGCATCATCCTTTGCTTTGGTAACTGATGCGCTGTCTATGGCTTCGACATATAACATGAAGGGACGGTCCTTGTCGAACTGACGCATAGCAGTCGTTAAGGGAATGGCGACAAAGTCATCCGCACTTCCCATCGCGCCCCCGCCGCCCTTCGATTTGAGCACTCCGATAATTTCGTACTGCACGTCGTTTAGGGTAAGTGTTTTACCGACCGGGTTGACGTCTTCTCCGAACAGGTCGGTTGACGGTTTGTGACCGAGGAGGATTACTCGCCTTGTGCGCTCGACGTCGTTCTGGGTGATGAGCCTGCCGAATTCCGCCTCGTAGTTCATGATGTCAAACATGTTTTCCCAGGTGCCCCAGACCTCGGTTGAGGAAGTCTTTCCTTCATAGGAAAACGATCCGAATCCTTGCACCATGGGGGATACTTGAAGGATTGCGTCTGAGCCTCGTTCCAAATCCGCAACGTCCGAAAGTTCGAATTTGCTGGTTGAGAGGACGGAGCCGCGTGGCCCTTGAGAAACGTCCACTTCTCCGGCCATTACCATAAGCGTATTGGAACCCATACTGGCGAACTGGTCGGTTACCCAGTTTTGTAAGCCCGTCCCGATCGAAACGAGTAGGATAACGGATGCGACGCCAATGATGATGCCGAGCATGGTAAGGAGCGATCGGGTTTTATTGGTCCGGAGTGCCTGGAGCGCGAGTTTGATATATTCGGAAAAGTTCATGCGATCCTCGAGTTTTTCTTGTCTGAAACGATTGTACCGTCCGAGATGCGTATGATGCGTTTGGCGTGCCGTGCGACATCTTCGTCATGTGTGACCAGGACGATCGTGCTTCCCTTTTTGTACAATCCCTCGAAAATATCCATGATGTCCCTGCCGGATTTGCTGTCGAGATTGCCGGTCGGTTCGTCTGCAAGAACTATAGACGGGTTGGTGACAAGTGCGCGGGCAATGGCCACCCGTTGCTGCTGCCCGCCGGATAGCTGCGAAGGGAAGTTCCCCATTTTTTCCGACAGGCCGACTTCGGTAAGGAGCGTTTTGGACCGTTCCTTTCGGTCGCGAAGGCTCATCCGTGCATAGACGAGCGGTAGTTCGACGTTGGCAATGGCGCTGGTTTTTCGTAAAAGATTAAATTGTTGGAACACGAAACCGATATGCTTGTTCCGGATTTCCGCAAGCTCGGCATCGTTTGCGGAAAATATGTCCCGTTCTTCAATAAAGACCCTGCCGGATGTCGGACGGTCGAGGCACCCGATAATATGCATCAACGTGGATTTCCCCGATCCGGAAGGCCCCATGATTGCGACATATTCTCCCTTTTTTATGGAAAGCGTCACGTCGTCAAGCGCCTGGAATGTAACCCCGTCCATGTTATATTCCTTGGAGATGTGTTGAATATTAAGAAGGTCGGTCATTTTGGGATACTGGAAAACCCTTTGGTGACCACCATATCACCATCATTAAGCCCTTCGGTGACAATAATGTCGTCTTCGTTTTTTGCGGCCGTAGTAACCCGCACTTTCTCGTACTTCCCGTCCGTCTTCCGGTACACATACCGTTCCCCCTTTTCTTCGCGGATTGCCTCCGTGGGTACCATAAGGACGTTATTTTCCCGGGAAGTTTCGATTTCAATATCGCCATTTAGGCCTATCCTCAGATTCTGAGGGTTCGAAAACGCGATTTTTACGGGAAATACGGTCGCGCCGCCTGAGGACTGCTGAGAGATATACGATATGTAGGAGATGGTCCCGGAAAATGTTGCTTCCGGAAACGCATCAAGCCGTATGGTTGCCGACTGCCCGACCGTAAGTCCGGCAACGTCTGTTTCATCGACATTCGCCTCAAATACGAGACTCGAGGGGTCAGAAACGGCGAAAACTGCCGTCGCAGGTGTGATATTGACGCCAGCAACGGGTGTATCGATCCGTGTGACGATCCCTGAGATAGGGGTTACCAGTGATGCAAATTCCACGGATAGACTCTTGAGTTCAACATCCAGGATGGCCTGATCGAGATCCCATTGGTTTTTTTGAAGGATACGCTTCAGCCGGTCATTTGCGGCATCGGCCGGTTTGATAGCGGGGGAATCGAGGCCAGACTGATCAAAATCGTTTCGTTCACTTGAATAGTCCCGGAGTGCTTTCTCAAGGTTTTTTTGGACTTCTCGTGTGTCCAAACGCGCGATAGTCTGATATGCGCTAACGGATGCTCCTTCTTTGACTCCTACCCAGGCTAGTTTTCCTCCCGCTTGAAATTTGAGTTCCACCGATTTTTCTGCCTTGGTTTTTCCAGATGACGACAGCACGTTGACGAAGTTTCCGCGTTTTACCTCTGCCGTCGTTATTGCGGCGGCGGTTTTTGCCGATGCATTTCTGTATGACCAGAATATTAATCCCAGGACTACAAGCAGAAGAATAAGTAGTATTTTCCAATACCGCCGAATGAGTTTCATAGAAGTATCAGTATATCAGTAATAGTATAGGCAAAATATCGACTATCGCACAAATTACCCCGCACCTCTCGAGTGGTGCGGGGTAGGGGAAACGTTTCCGAAGGTGTTATCCGGCTTTCACCGAAATCTTCTTCGGCTGTGTCTTCGGTGACTTGACGAAGGTAACCGTCATGACGCCGTTTTTGACAGATGCCTGCGGTTCGGCAGCAGCGTCTATCTCTCCCGGTACGGCGACGCGGTAAGAGAATGAACTGGCCGCTTTACGGTAATATTTCTTGTCCTTTTCAACTTCCGCTGATTCGCCCTTTATCCAGACGATGCCCTTGTCGAAGGTAACTTCGATGTCTTTGGGGTCAACGCCCGGGACGGCAGCCTGGACGTACACGCTTTTGTCGTCTTCGGAGAGCGATAACCCGCTCGGCCAGTTTGATACGGTTGTCCAATCCTCGTCATCTTCCCAGAGATTTGACACGGATGGGAACCGAAAGTAAGACCGGGGTACTAAATCTATCATGGAATTTTCACCTCCTTTCCAAAATAAACCACGATTGCCCATTAGCACTCTTATAGCATGAGTGCTAATTTCCTGTCAAGAGGTTGCCAATTGCAACGAGAGATTTGTGTCTTGCGTTACAGTTGGCGACCGCCTACAATGCCTTCATATGCCGAAAGAACAAGAATCCCAATCGCGTCCCGCGTGGACACAAATCGTATTAGTAGCGCTTCTCATGGTCGCGTCTTTTTTGGTGGGATCCCTCTACACGAAAGTGCAGTACCTTGAGTCGGGAGGAGCAGCAGCCGGTGGCCAGCCGCAGGCCAAATCCAAATACAAAACCTTCGATGATGCGATGAAGGCGCTCGCCAAAGAAGCGAAAGCCGACGGCAACAAGCTCGTTTCCTGCATGAACAGCGGGGAGAAGAAGGCGGTAGTCGAAGCCGAAACGTCGGAGGGGAATAACGCGGGGATTACGGGGACGCCCGGTTTTCTTATCAATGGCCGGCTTTTGGGCGGCGCGTTTCCGTTCGAGAGCTTCAAAGAGATTATCGATAAGGAGCTTGAAGGCAAAGGTTCGGATAAGGTAACGGACTACTCCAAGAACCTTCAGGACGCGGCAGCACAGGGTGCATTTGATCCCAAACCACGGCCGTATACGGTCGGTAACGCAAGCGTTCGGGGAGGGAAAAATGCGAAAGTGGTGATCGTCGAATTTTCCGACTTCCAGTGTCCGTACTGCAGTAAAGCACATCCGACGATCAAGCAGGTGCTAAAAGAATACGGCGACAAGGTTACCCTTGCCTATAAGCATTTCCCGCTGGTTTCCATTCACCCGCGCGCACAAATAACGGCGGAAGCAGCCGAGTGCGCCAAAGACCAGGGGAAGTTCTGGGAGTTCCATGACCAGCTGTTCGAGAAGCAGACGGACTGGTCTTCCCTCTAAATCGCCAGTGGCAAATATTCCAGATAGCCCGTCCGGATTTGCTATGCGAAGCGTTTCGTCCTATACTGCCACCGGTCGAAGGATTTATCCTATGATTCGTCCCAAAGATGTGCGTCCCGGCGATCAGGTTACGCTCGATTTTGGAAAGCTCAGCGGTGCGTGTGAGTTCAACGTGTATGGGCATGGCAGGGAGTTCCGTCAGGACGATGCCAATACCGAGGAGACTGGATACTACGCCATAAGCCGTCCGAACGGCAGGCAAACGATCATTCTCCTGCATCCTGGCGGCAACCGGTATGTGACGGACGTGCCGGTCCGGGCGATACGTTCCGTGAGACCCAGCAATTGGTAGATTCCCGGGTTTTCTAAAAGAGTTCTTCCTGTTGTTTTTTTGTCGGGATTTTCCCCAGATGAGTAAATGCGGCCTCCGTGACGGACCTGCCCCGGGGAGTGCGTTTCAGGAATCCGATCTGCATTAAATAGGGCTCCAGTACTTCCTCCACAGTCCCGATATCCTCAGATAGTGCGGCCGCAAGCGTTTCTACTCCTACGGGCCCTCCGGAATATTTCTCTATAAGTACGGTTAATAGCCGTCGGTCGGAATTGTCGAGCCCCATGTGGTCGACCTCAAACAGGGTGAAGGAATGGGTCAGGATTTCGTCGTTTATGACACCTTCTCCCTCAACCTGCGCAACGTCACGCACCCTTTTCAGCAACCGCAACGCGATTCGGGGTGTGCCGCGGCTTCGTTTCGCAAGATCCTTCCGGGCGCTCGTTGAGAGTTCAACATTCAGCTTTTTGGCGGCGCGGGAGAGGATTTCCTCTATTTCGCGGGGTTCGTAGAAAGAAAGCCTGGCGACAACGCCGAACCGGTCGCGCATCGGGCTTGATATGAGACCGACCCGAGTCGTTGCGCCGATGATCGTAAACGGGGGAAGATCGAGCCTAAGCGTCCGTGCGGCAGGGCCTTTCCCTAAGACGATATCGAGCGCGTAATCCTCCATGGCCGGATAGAGCGTTTCCTCAACAATCTTATTGAGTCGGTGAATTTCGTCGATAAACAGGATATCGTTCGGTTCGAGGTTGGTGAGAATTGCCGCAAGGTCTCCGGCACGCTCGATTGCCGGTCCGCTCGTGACCCTGACATTCACGCCGAGCTCGCGGCCGATGAGGTGGGCAAGCGTGGTTTTCCCCAATCCCGGCGGGCCGTACAGGAGGATGTGTTCCAGAGGTTCCTTACGCTTTTTGGCTGCGGCAATGGCAATGTGGAGTGCCCGTTTGACGGTATCCTGCCCGGCAAATTCCGGCCAGGTAGCTGCCCGCAGGGACGTAAAGAGCCGGGCCTCTTCCGGGGTTACTTTCGTTTCAAGAACTCCTTGGGTATCCGATGAATTCATAAAAACCTACCGTTTTGCCAATGTCTTTAACGCATGGCGTACTTTCGACTCGATCGTGCCTTCGGGGAGTTTGGCGATGACCCCCTTCACCTCTTTTTGATCAAAGCCCATCGAAAGAAGCGCGTCCATGATCTGTTTGGTTTCGCCGTCCATATCGCGTGTCAGGTCAAGGTCCGTGGGACTGCCGAGTTTATTTTTGAGTTCTATGATTATTTTCTGCGCGTTTTTCCGGCCTAGACGGGGAACCGTCATGAAGAAATCCACGTCTGCCGTAGCAATCGCTTTCCGTATGGCGCCGCCGCCGCGGTCAAGGACGGCAAGCGCTGTTTTGGGGCCGATCCCGGAAACGGTCAGGAGTTGTTCAAAAAGATTAAGCTCGTCTTCCGATGCGAAGCCAAAGAGTTGTAATGCGTCTTCCCGGACGTAGGTATGGGTATATACGGTAAGCGGCGCATGCGCGCGTGCCAAGGACAGGAGTTTTTGCGGGACGAACACCGCATAACCCACGCCATGCACGTCCAACACCAACGGGTTATGGGTGATTCGGGATGCGGTGCCGGTGAGTCTTGCGATCATACAGGAGCATCTTATCACGAAGACAAACTTTATGGATCCCCGATCACGTCCGGGATGATAACGTTTTGAATTTATACGAGAATCCGTGCGTTGCCGCAATAGCCAGCGCGTCGGCGGTATCGTCAGGTTTTGGCGTTTCCTTGAGTTTCAGGATGAGCGTCACCATTTTTTGGACCTGCGACTTATCCGCCGATCCGCTGCCGCAGATGGCTTTTTTGACGGTATTCGGCGCGTAAGACGCCACCGGGATCGATGCTTGGGACGCGGCAAGCAATATGACTCCGCGGGCCTGCCCGACGGCAATGCCGGTGGTTACGTTTTTGGAAAAAAACAGATCCTCGACGCTCACGTATTCGGGTTTGTGCGTTTTAATGAGTTTTTTGACGGCCTCATAAATCTGCGAGAGCCGCTCGGGAAGCGAATGGACGTGGTCGGTGGTAATGCAGCCGTAGGCTTTCGCCCGGAGTTGCCCGCCCGATTCCTCAATGACACCCCACCCGACCCTGGCTGTTCCCGGATCGACACCTAGGATTGTCGTCATAGTGTTCCATTTATAACATCATCATGCGTATAATGAAACCGAAATGCCATTCTTTCAATTTATCGGGGCGTTCCTGGGTGCCGGGTTTGTCGTCGTAACGGCAAGTCTTGCATGGCCGAGGATATCTTCTGCCCCGCGGCCGGATGCCTTGCAGAAAGTCCGGGACGTCGTGATTACAACGGACGCGGGCAGAAACTATGCGGATGTGTTGGGGGTTACCGATGAGGCATTAGTAACCCCGGTAAGCGTTCCGGGATTCATTGCGGGGGTAGCCGGCAACGTCGTCAGCACCATCACAACGAACGTGCAGAATTCGGTGCGGAGCCGGGTGTTAGAATCGATCGCAAAACAGTTTAACGAACTGCCATCCGACCAAAAGGAAATTTTCAGAGCTGAGATTTGTGCGCCAGGTGACGCCGGGGTACCGCCTGCCACGCCGCAAGGATCGTCGTCAGGGGAACCGCAAGAATAAGCCCCAGGCTTCCCGTAAGCGTCCGCACGATTTCCTCGACGATCGTTTCGCTGTTTAGGATGGTCCAGAAGGGGTAACCGTTGGGATTGGTAATAAGAATAATGAAGATTGGTAAGCTTGCTCCCGCATAGGCAAGGACGAGGGTGTTGACGAGTGAGCTGATATGTTCCCGTCCGACCCGGAGTCCGGCGCGGGTGAGTTCCCCGAATGATAGCTTCGCATTCGCCCGGGACAATTCGAATACGCTTGCCGATAATCCGGTGGTGACATCATCAAGAACTCCGAGGGCGCCGATCAAAATGCCGCCCAAAAGGAGTCCCCGGAAATTTATGGACGCCGTGGGTCCCATTTTAAGCGAATACGCGTCATCGCTTCCCAAGCCGGTCAGCTTCGTTACTTCCGTAATAAAGACGGAAAGGAGTCCGATGCCGATAAGTGTTGCCGCCGTCGAAACGAGCGCAACCGTCGTCTGTTTCGAAAATCCGTGGGCAAGGTAGATCGTCGTGATCATTATGAATGTGCATCCCACGATACTGACAAGCAGCGGATCGGCGCCGGCAAGTATTTGCGGCACGATATATTTTGCTATGACGGCAACACTGATCATCATTCCGGCAAGCGATCCCACGCCGTGCCATCCGGACAATGCAATGACGGCAATGACAAATGCCACAAGAAAGGGAATGAGCCGGTCGAGCCGATAGGCGTCCATGATCTGATAAACCGGGGTTCCCTCGGGTCCGATCGTTTGGACAAGTACGACGGCATCTTCGACTTGTACGAATTTGCTTTTGTCGATCGAAAAGACCATACCGTGATCAATGGTGAGCGTGCGGTTTTTCAGGTTGCCGTCGAGAATCTGTACCTCAACCACCTGATACGGAACGGTAACGTCATTGATCGTTTTTGCTCCTTCCTCGATGATGGCGGTAACCCGTGCTTTGTAGTACATATCCCGGGGAATCGCTCCCTGGGCGTACACAGGCTTTATCACGGCAAAAATCACAAGGATAATGACGATGAGTCGCAGGACATTCCGGATCATAGAAGCATTGTACCAAATGCGGCGATTGACAAATGCAAGTTACTTGCATATACTAGATTTTATGAATCATGATTGCCGGGATGAACTGCATCGTGCTGACCTTCGTGTAACTCCGGCACGCCTGGGGATCCTCGATGCGTTGGAGCACACAGACATACCGCTTGATGTCGCGGCAATCATGTCCCACCTGCGTTCCCAAAAGATTACCGCCGACGAGGCGACCGTGTTTCGGGTGCTCGCCGCATTTACGAAAAAGGGAATTGCCAAACCGATACAGTTCAATGAGGGGAAGCAGCGCTTTGAATATGCCGATAAGCCATCACATCATCACTTTATATGCAGGAGTTGCGGCAATGTGTTGGATGTATCCGGATGTACTGTGGATTCCTGGCAAAAGACATTGGAACGAAAACAAGGAATTACCATCGAACGGCATTCTCTCGAGTTTTTCGGGTTGTGTTCTGATTGTAAGTAGCGGTATGAAGAAATTTATTATTCTATTAATTCTTGGGTTTACAGCGATGGGGGCCGTCATACTGATGCAAAAGGACAGGCAGTCATCGGGCAAAGTGACCAACCGGATTTCGGTTGTAACCTCTTTTTACCCGTTGTATTTTTTCGCACGCGAAATCGTCGGGGATAAGGCAAACGTTGTCAATATAACCCCGGCAGGTGCGGAACCGCATGATTATGAATTATCAACACGAGATCTTGCCGACATCGAGCAGGCTGACGCGCTCGTTGTAAACGGTGATATGGAACCGTGGGTAGACGAAGTCACTCAGAATCTCAAAGGCAAAGACGTGAAGGTCATTGTTGCGGGAAGCAGCCTTATGAATCTGACCGAGATTGAAGAAGGGGAGACGCATGCGGATCCTCATATATGGCTGGATCCGGTAAAAGCCAAGGGTCTTGCAAATGCAATCGCCGATGGACTCAAAGCAGCCGATCCGGAAAACGGATCATTTTATGAAATGCGTAAAATAGCGCTTGAAGAAAAACTGGACGCGTTGGATGAGTTATATAGAGAGGGACTTACATCCTGTCGTATCCGCGACTTTGTGACGTCTCACTCCGCATTTTCTTATCTTGCGACACGGTATAATTTGAGCCAGGTGCCGATCACGGGACTTTCCCCAGAAGATGAGCCATCCGCAAAACAGCTTGCGGTAGTTGCGAAATTCTCCAAAGACAATGGTGTAAAGTATATCTTCTTTGAAACCCTGGTGAGCCCGAAATTGTCTGAGACCATTGCCAATGAGGTTGGCGCAAAAACTCTCGTGCTTGACCCCATTGAGGGGGTGAGCGACGATGATAGTGCGGCAGGAAAGAATTATTTTTCCCTTATGCGGGAGAATTTAGAGAATCTCCAAACGGCATTGGAATGCAAACCGTAGACCATACCAAGAGCATTATCGAGCTTTACCACGTCTCGTTTTCCTATGGGAAGAACGAGTACGCCGTAAAGAACATTTCGTTTAATATTCACCGTGGGGACTACCTTGGCATCATCGGTCCCAACGGCGGAGGAAAAACGACGATACTCAAGATTATGCTCGGTTTGTTACGGCCCGACACCGGATCGGTCAGACTCTTTGGTACGGAAATCGGGAAATTCAGGGACTGGCATAAGATAGGCTATGTTCCGCAAAAAGCAACAGCTTTTGATCCCAGGTTTCCATTGACCGTCAAAGAAGTGGTCCTTATGGGAACCCATGCCAGACGAGGCATCTTCCGCTTTTCAACCAAGCGTGATGAGGCAGTAGTAGAACAGGCATTGAATGAAGTGGACATGCTCGCATACAAAGATAGGCACATCGGGGAGCTATCGGGAGGTCAACAGCAACGCGTATTTATCGCTCGAGCTCTTGCTGGGGAACCGGAAGTCATATTCCTTGACGAGCCCACGGTCGGTGTGGATGCAAAAACGCAGGAGCAATTTTACGGATTATTAAAACACGTAAACCGGAAATTGGATCTTACCCTGGTATTGGTCACCCACGAACTCGACGTCGTTGCTCGGGAAGCGACGGAAGTTGCATGCATCAACTGTAATCTGACCTGCTATGCGACCCCAAAAGATCTTCTCAAAGATGCAAAAATTGAGCATCTTTATGGCGGCAACTTGAAATATTTGTTTCATGATCATCATACGGGTGCTGTGGAATAGCTATGTTAGAAATTTTTCAATATGGATTCATCGTTCGGGGGTTTGAGGCCGGGGTGATTGTAAGCCTTATCGCGCCGCTCATCGGCATATTTTTGGTGCTTCGGCGATATTCACTCATCGCCGACACCCTAGCCCACGTTTCTTTGGCAGGAGTAGCAGTCGGATTGCTACTGAATGTCAATCCTATTCTTACGGCAATCGGAACGTCGGTCGTTTCCTCGGTTATCATCGAACGGCTCCGTTTTTCCAAACGCATATATGGCGAGTCGGCGCTCTCGGTATTCCTTTCCGGCAGTCTTGCCGTTGCTGTAGTCCTTATCAGTCTGGCGCGTGGGTTTAATGCCAATCTATTTAGCTTCCTTTTTGGCAGTATTCTTACAGTAAAACAAAGCGATGTGTGGATGATTGCGGGTGTCGGGTTATTTGTTTTTGTGGCCGTTGCGGCTTTATATAAGGAGCTCGTGTATATTACCTTTGATGAGGAATCTGCGACAGTTGCCGGTATTCCGACCCGCACCATAAACACGCTGTTTATCGTGCTGTCCGCGCTGACTGTTTCAATTGCAATCCCTATCGTAGGAGTGCTGCTTATCGCGGCACTCATCGTTATCCCGACGGTTACCGCATTGCAGTTCCGGAGGAGCTTTTTTACAACCGTCGTTATCTCCGAAGGCCTTTCTGTCGCTAGCGTTATTGCGGGGTTAATACTTTCGTATTACCTCAATTTACCGTCCGGAGGTACGATTGTTTTGGTCTCCCTGGTTTTTCTGATTCTCGTTATGGCAGGGAAAGGAAAGTCATAGGCCTATGTGTCTAGTATGTAACGCATTAAATGCTCCTGGCGCTTGTGCTTCGTCGGCATGTAATCCGATCGTGATATATGAAGGTACGACGTTTGCTGCAAGCAATTCCCGTACGATAATCCACCTCGTGATGGGGTCGGTCGGGACTGCATTCATACCTTTGGGATTATGGATTCGGAATAAATTCCGCAAGAGTCCGCACAAAAAATCCTCATCCTACGTTCGGTAATCTGCTACAATTGAGCGCATGATCGACGACGAGCTTAAAAAGCGCGCGACCGAACTTCTTGCCCGCCTGGATACGGAGGAAATACGCAAGCACATTCGGCAGCTGGAAGCCGAAACGATGCATGAGAATTTCTGGAAAGATCCGCAGGCGGCAGCGCGTACTATGCAGGAATTATCAGCGCTCCAAAAGGAACTAGCCGAAGCGGAAGACTTCTCACTCCTTATCGAACTCGGCGAAGAGGCGGAGGTTCAGAAAGAAATAACCCGGCTCGAGTTTGCGTTGTATCTTTCGGGCCCGTATGACAAGGGCAATGCGATTCTGGCACTTCACTCCGGTCAGGGCGGGACGGAGGCAATGGATTGGACGGGTATGCTGTACCGGATGTATTCACGGTACATAGAGCGCAAGGGATGGAAAGCAGAAGAGATGGATTACACGCCGGGAGACGAAGCGGGGATCAAGAGTGTAACAGTTGAGGTAACGGGAAGGTACGCATTCGGATTCCTGAAGGCGGAAGTAGGCGTGCACCGGCTTGTCCGGCAATCCCCGTTTAACGCGGATAAATTGCGGCAGACGTCATTTGCGATGGTTGAAGTGCTTCCGATTATCGAAGAGGGAAGTGTTGATATCCGTGAGGAGGATATCGAATGGGAATTCTACCGTTCCGGCGGCAAGGGCGGGCAGAACGTTAACAAAGTGTCGACTGCGGTCCGCCTGAAGCATAAGCCCACCGGTATCATTGTCGCAAGCCAGGCGCAGCGGTACCAGGGACAGAACCGGGAGTTTGCCCTCAAAATGCTCCGTGCGAAATTATGGGAAATGGAAATGGCCAACCGTGCCAAGCAGGAAAAGGAGCTGCGGGGGGAATACAAGACGCCGGGCTGGGGCAACCAGATCCGTTCGTACGTACTTCACCCGTACCATATGGTCAAAGACTTGCGGACGGAATATGAAACCTCAGCAACAGACCGGGTATTGGACGGCGACCTTGAAGACTTCATCCTCTCATACTTGAAAAAATACTCATAAGCACTGATAATGGTCAATACGGTTCCGACTGGATTTAATAATCCATGCCCGGAAAGTGGTTACTTATGAAGCCTATTGCGCATTCCGATACGGTCGAGCGACATGAGCCCGTGATGCGGCCGGTTGACGAAAAGGCTCGGGACGCAAATGCGAAAACCATGAAGAAGGAAACTGCTGTCGTACTTGTCGTCTACGTGATCCTACTGCTCCTGGGTGTCGGAACGGGGTATCTTATTGCACAAAAAGGTGGTGTTGCGGTGGGGTCGCCTGCAGGGACACCGATTAGTACGGAGAAAGTGGTGGGTGTCCAGGACGCATCGACGTTCAAGGACTGCGCGACAGGAACGTTGGAAGCAGGTGGAGCTGAGGGAGAAGGCACGCATAAACTTATCCGTGAAGGCGGCCCTTCCCAGACGGCGTATCTTTTTTCCTCCATTGTGGATCTTGACCAGTACGTGAATCTAACGGTGAAAGTGTGCGGGCAGACCATGGCAGCCAAAAAGGTTTCCTGGCTCATGGATGTCGGCCGATTGGAAATCCAGGAATAAACCCGTGTCATGATTCAATTTTCCTCCGTCTCCAAATATTATCCGGGGAACGTCCCGGGATTGGTCGACATAACCGTAGAAATACCGGCAGGAGAGTTCGTGTTCCTCATCGGTCCTTCCGGATCCGGAAAAACAACGTTTTTGCGTCTCCTTATACGGGATCTGATCGCCTCAAGCGGTACGGTTACCATTGACTCCATGGACGTAAAAAAAATTCCGTCCGGCAAGCTCTATCTCCTGCGGCGGAAGGTGGGTATCGTATTCCAGGACTTCAAATTATTGCAGGACCGGACCGTATTCGAAAACGTCGCGATGGTTTTGGAAATTATGGGAAAGATTGAACGGGAGGTAAGCGACGGGGTCATGAATGTGCTCGAACTTGTAGGACTCAAGGATAAGCGGAATTTGTTTCCCCAGCAACTGTCGGCGGGGGAAATGCAACGGACGTCGATTGCCCGGGCAATTGTCGGCGGTCCAAAAATATTGCTTGCCGACGAACCGACGGGCAACCTGGATCCGGAGACCGCGTGGGGGATCATGGATATCCTTAAGGAAGTGCACGGACTGGGCACGACCGTAATCATCGCAAGCCATAACGCGGACATTGTCAATAAAATGAAGAAACGGACGTTAACTATAGAGCACGGGCGGGTCATCCGCGACGAGGAGAAAGGCAGATACCACCTGACCCGCCACGAAAAACACGAGAAGAACGGCAAGAAGGAATCCCACGAACACAAGGATCTAAAGCATTCCAAAGAGGAAAAGGGAGAGGACAAAGATGCCGATAACTAGGGACGTACGAACACATATCCGAAGAAGTCCGTACCAGGCAATGGCGGCGATGCTGACCATGTTCCTGACGTTTTTGGTGGGCGGCGTTTTTTTCCTGGCGACAATGGCTTCCATCGTCGTGCTTTCCTATTTCGAGGGGAAGCCGCAAGTGACCGTGTTTCTTACCCCCAAAGCGGGTGAGCTCGAGGCGGATAATCTCAAAACAAAACTTGAGGCGACCGGCAAAGTGCTCAGTACGCATTTCGTATCGAAAGAAGCGGCGCTCGAGATTTATAGGCAGCAGAACCAGAACGATCCGCTTCTTCTCGAGATGGTCACGGCAGACATCCTTCCCGCTTCGCTGGAGGTATCCGCTACAGACCCCCAGTACCTTTCCGATATCGCAAAAGTCATTGAGGGAGTAGAAGGGGTTGATGAAGTCGTGTATCAAAGTGACGTCGTCGATTCGCTTCTCTCATGGACGAACGCCATACGGCTGGTGGGCGGTGTGCTGGCACTGCTTCTTGTTATCGATTCGCTCCTCATCATCGGTACCGTTATCGCCATGAAAATCGCCCTGAAACGTGACGAAATTGAAATTCTGACTTTGGTTGGCGCCTCACCGTGGGCTATCCGTGCGCCATTTGTTTTGGAGGGCGGCGTGTACGGATTTTCGGGGGCGGCGTTTGCCTCACTCATACTCACCGGTGTCATCGTGTGGATCCGTCCGGTTCTTTTTGCGTTTCTTAATTCCATTCCGACATTCAGGATGCTCCTTGCCGATCCGACCGCGACACCCTTCCTTATTGCCGCCTCAACCTTCCTCGTCGGCAATATGGTTATCGGCTTCCTTCTCGGTGCGTTGGGAAGTTCTATTGCGCTCCGTAGGTATTTGAAGTAACTAAGGCATGATATTTTGGCTTCGTCGGTTTTCTATCGTTGCGTTACTTTTTTTGTTAGCGGCACCTCTGGTGTGGGCAACAACACAGGAAGAAAATGCCGCGGATATTGAGCGGCTAACCAAGCTTATCGCGGAAACGCAAAGCCAGGCAAACTCGTTATCCAAACAAATCACACTCCTTGATTCCCAAATCAAACTGACGACGCTTCAGATAGAGGATACGAAACGGAAAGTCGACGTATTGGACGGAGAAATCTCCGAGTTGACCGGGGAAATACAACGCCTTGAGGAGCTCAAGACGAAACGGCTTGAGCTTGTGCTTCACCGTATCCCGCAGTCTTATAAGAGAACAAGTTCTTCGCAATTCGGATGGATCCTGTTTTCGAAAAACTTTTCGGAATTATTGACGCGCGCCAAGTATCTGGTTCAGGTCCAGGCGGAGGATACGCAGCTTTATAAACAGCTCCAGCTGACGCAAATGAATTATAACGACCGGCGGGATATCCGTGAGGAAAAACGCGCCGAGCAGGAAGCGCTCAAGAAGCAGTTGGAAAAGCACACGCTCGACCTAGCGAGCCAGAAAAAGCAGAAGCAATCACTCCTGGACCAGACGAGGAACAGCGAGGCAACGTACCAGCGGCTCTTAGCCCAGGCGCTTGCGGAAAAACAGGCGCTCGAGCGCGCGCTTGTCGATGCCGTGAAAGTAGGACCCGTCAAAAAGGGTGACCCCATCGCGCTCGTCGGGAATACGGGATTCCCGGGGTGCTCTACGGGGGCACACCTCCATTTTGAAGTCCGGCAAGGCGGGTCATGGGTCGATCCGTCATCCTATCTATCCGGTCATACGGTGAAGGATGAACAGAATAACGGTGCCGATTGGACGCTGGGAAGCGGAAGCTGGGCATGGCCGCTTTCCGATACCATAAGACTGACCCAGCATTTCGGAAAAACGCCGTGGTCCTGGCGCTATAGTTACTCCGGAGGCATCCATACGGGGTTTGACATGACCAGTACGGGCGGAGACGTCATCCGTGCTCCCGCTGACGGCGATCTCTTTTCCTCATCGCAATCGTGCGGAACTTCCAGTGTTATAAAAATAAAATATATCGACCACGGCAGCGGTACGATCAGCTTTTATCTTCACGTTCAGTAGCGTTTGCGACATATCGTACTTACGAATTTCCGAAACGGCTCTATACTTTGTATCCAATGTCCGACTTCCGGCATTGGCTTGTTATTCCCGCGGTGCTCCTTATATTTCCTCAACCACTCGCATTGGCTGCAAGAAAAATTGAAATTATCGGCGACAAAACATCGGTTATTGGTGACGAAGAGATAACCGTGACCGCTTCGGCTTCCGGATTTACCGAGGGAGAAAAAATATACGTAAAAGGTGCATTTTTCCAAAACGGATCAAGCAACTATTTTGGATATACGAAAGGGGAGAACGGGTGGATAAAGAATAGCGCACAGAATGCCGATCAGCGATCAGTTGTTATAGGTTCCTGGGACGGAAACATGGTGGTGAAGAGCGATTTTTCTGACAGCGGATTTACCGGGGAAGGTGAGTATTTGTTCCGTTTGCGATTTTATTATGGTGATTTTACTGGTGAATGGAGTACGAACACGTTGGAAGTTACGCTTAATCAACCGGACCCGACGATAACACTCACGCCAACCCCAAAACCCTCGGAAACCGTTAAACCGACAGACACCATAGCGCCGACTCATACCCCGTCTCCACTGTCGACACCCACAAAAATTCCGACACCTGCGCCAAAGAAATTTCCGACAACCATATCAACGTTTGCTATACTTGGAAAACAGGTGGCAACCGGAAGCGGTATGGATCCGGAAAACGGAACCGTATCCGTGCATACCAAGACCAATGTCGGACCGGCGATATATTCACTGGGAATTATCGGATCGGGCTTAGGACTTGTCGCAACCGCATTAGCATGGAAAAAAAGCAAAGAATCATCGTGATCCACTGGCTGCCTGCGGTATTCTGGATGGGTTTCATTTTTTTCCTCTCGAGCCGGCACAGCGTAACGGTGAGTGAGGAGTATCTTCTGAACTTCCTGTTTTTCAAAACGCTCCACGTGATCGAGTATGCCGTACTGTTTGCGTTGTACTCACGGGCGGTGCATTTGTCTTCAAAAGGTACGGGCAAGGAGAGCGTCTACCGCACGGCGTTCCTCCTGACACTTTTGTATGCGGCAAGCGATGAGACGCATCAGATGTTTGTTCCCAGCAGGGAGGGGACGCTCCGTGATGTTATAATTGATGGCATCGGAGCCGCTATTGTATGGTACTTCCTTTCCGCATTGTTACGAAAAGCCCAACCGAAACTGCGGGATTGGGCGAAACAATTGGGGCTACCTTCTTAACGGAAGAGGGGAGATCCATGCCGCGCGCTTTGTGTCTATGGGGCGATCTGGGAAGCGGGAAGACGACGTTTACCAAAGGGCTTGCGAAAGGTTTAGGGGTAACGGCACGCATGCTCTCCCCTACATTCATTATTGTGCGACATTATCCGATTACCGCAAATGGGTCCGTGTTATATCATTGGGATCTCTATCGAACGAATTCCTCACACGATCTTACGACTTTGGGACTTTCCGATGTCATTAGTGATCCGCATGCAATATCCGTCATTGAATGGCCGGAGCGGTTGGGAGATGCGTTGCCGAATCGGCGTATTGACCTTCGGTTTATTACCCGTCCCGACGAGTTCCATGAAATCGAAGGGAAGATCGTATGAATACCGACGACATCCGGCGTGCTGTCGAGGTGTTACAACGGGGCGGGATAGTCATATATCCCACGGATACCGCATATGGCATAGGGTGCAGAATTGATAGTCCGGAGAGTGTGGACCGGTTGTTTGCCCTGCGGGAGCGCGCGACGACGAAAGCCACCCCTGTGCTGGTCGATTCGCACGATATGGCACTCGCCTACTTCGTCAAACCAAACTATATTGTGCGACGTTTAATGAAAGCACATTGGCCCGGTGCGCTCACCATCGTTTCCGAGTGCGACAGGAACCAGATCTACTCCCCTATCCGGGGCGGCGGTAGTACGATTGGCTTACGGATGCCAAATCATACAATGGCGTTGCGGATCATACGGGGCGTCGGTGTACCGATACTCGGTACGTCGGCAAATTTCAGCGGAGGTCAGACACCGTTTATTGCCGAAGCGCTTGATCCGAATCTCGTAAAGCAGGTTGATATGGTCGTGCCCGGAACATGCGGAGGCGGGAGCGTGTCGACGGTCGTCGATTGCACAAAGACACCTGCGGTCATCCTGCGGCAAGGTGCCGTAGCACTTTCACCGCAGGAATTACTATGAATCGTTCCGTTATTCTCACGATCGATACCTCCGTAAGTGCCGAAACAGCTATTGGTCTTGTTCTTGATGGCCACAGTCAAACCGTCAGGTCTCCCTCCGGGAAGGAAAAGGCGCAAGCAGCACTCCCGCTTATTTCGAAAATTCTTGGGGAGAATCATCTGACGTTTGAGGACATTACGGAAATTGAGGTTGCCACCGGACCGGGATCGTTTACGGGCCTTCGCGTCGGGATTGCCATTGCCAATACCCTCGCAACGATTCTTGACGTCCCCATAAACGGCGGGAAATCCCTTGCCCGTCCGACGTATTCGTGATATTACTGACTGGACGTACTTATTGCATCCCAGCATTGTGGGAGTAAGGAGGCTCGTATGGCTGATGAAAAACCGCAAAAGAAATCGACGAATCCTTTGGTGTTTGTCGGTATCGGATGTCTTGTCCTTCTCGTGCTTCTCGGATTGGGTGGAGCTGCTGTCATGAAGTTTTTTGCAGGCAGGATTGGAAAGGGTGTCGTAGAGAAAGCGATAGAAACGAAAACGGGCACCAAAGTTGATCTGAGCGGACTGGATGACGGGAAGATGACATTCACGGATTCCAAGACAGGTACCAAAGTGGATATCGGCGGGAATACCGTGCCCGACTCATTCCCCAAGGACTTTCCCATATACCCCGGCGCAAACGTGACGAGTTCCGCCTCAAACACCGGAGAAGACAAGAAGGACGGATTCTGGCTTACGCTCACCACGGCGGATAGCCCGGATAAGGTGAATGAATATTATAAAGACGAATTATCCAAGAACGGGTGGACGATCGAGTCCACGTTCACCGCAAACGGGATGACCAGTCAGGCCGTCAAGAAAGGTACGATTAGCGGATCGCTTTCGACCGGAAAGACGTCGACGGATGCGGAGACGCAGATCGTCATTGTCTTGGGGGCTTCCGAAGAGTAACCAGGCTCCTACTTGCGAAACGTAGCCCCGATGGTGGAGTATAGGTATATGCGTCTTTTTCGCATGCTCCATCATTGGTTGGTTCCGCACGAACACAACAATCACCGGGGAAGGGCGTTGCACCATGATTCGCTGCTCGGCCTCGTGCTGCTTTTAGGCATCTTCAACCTCGGTATCCGGGCGTTTAAAGGGACAGCTCCCGATGTCCTGGGGTATGCGACCGATATAAGGATCGAGCAATTGCTCTCCGGAACAAACGCGAAACGGGCCGAAGCCGGACTTCCTGCGTTGACATTAAACGGGACGTTATCCCAAGCCGCTGCGGCGAAAGCCGCGGACATGTTTGCGAATAATTACTGGGCGCATAACAGTCCCGCCGGAAAGACACCGTGGGATTTCATTATCGGTGCCGGATACCGGTACACGCTGGCCGGTGAGAATCTCGCAAAGAACTTCCAGACGTCAGACGGTGTCGTCGATGCGTGGATGAATTCTCCGACACATAAAGCAAATATCGTAAAAGACGGATATAAGGAAATTGGATTCGCCGTCGTGAACGGGGTCCTCAATGGCGAAGAGACGACGCTCGTCGTGCAAATGTTCGGCGCGACTTCAGCGCCAATTGCCCAGGTTCCCAAGGTACAGGCAGCGGAACGGAAGCCGACAAGTGTTCCGTCGCCGACCACAGTACCGGTAGCGCAAGTCAGTGTCAATCCTGCTATGGCGACCCAGCCGCAGCCCACGATCGAGGTCGCGCCCACAACGGCACCGGCATTCACGGAGACGCCGGTTCTTACCGGAGGGCTTTCGTTTGACCGGGTAGTGATCCATCCCAGGATAGATATCGAAGCGGTTACCAACAACATCGTGTTTATATTGGCCGGTTTGCTTATCGGTCTGCTCGCCGTTGATGCATTCATTGTCAGGAAGAAGGGGGTTGTGCGTCTCGCCGGCCATAATGTTGCGCACATAGTATTCCTTGGAACGATCGTCGTTTCCGGGTTAGCTTTGACGAGGGGGAGCCTCCTATGACGGCAAAGAAAGATATCGCGACCATGTATACCGTCGTCCTTCTTGGCATTCTTGCCGGAGGAATGATCCTCTTTTGGCTTTCAAGGGGTCAAACGGCACTACAGATTGCCATAGGGATCGTCATCGCAAGTTTCTATGTGGTGTGGGGTATCTTACGGCATTGGCAGGAGGGGGATTTGCATCCGAAAGTTGTGATAGAATACGTGCTCGTGGCGGCGATTGCCGTGGTATTACTGTTGACACTGGCTGTCTAAAAGGAGGAGGAACATCATGAAAGGCGTTATTCTGGCGGGGGGCCTTGCGACCAGGCTTCGGCCGCTTACTCAAGTTACCAATAAGCATCTTCTGCCGATCTACAATAAGCCCATGATCTACTATCCGCTGGAGACCATGCAACGGGTGGGGATCAAAGAGGTGCTCCTTATTACAAGCGGCGGGCATGTCGGGGACTTTGCCAACCTTCTTCTATCGGGTGACGAATTCGGACTCCGTCTATACTACGCGATCCAGCAAAATCCTACCGGTGGCATTGCCGACGGCATGAAGCTTGCGGAAGAGTTTGCCCATGGAGAGCCCATATTGGTCATTCTGGGCGATAATATTTTCAGTTTTGACCTGACCGCATCCCTGAAACGATTCGAAGCAGAATATGCCCGGGACAAGAAAGTCGCCATGGTGTTCGGCGTCCGCCGTGAAAAACTCGCGCAGCAGTATGGGGTCATTGAGATGGATGAGGCGGGGAAAGTGCGTTCAATCGAAGAAAAACCGGAGCATCCCAAAAGCGACATCGCCCAGACCGGCATATACGTGTACGACGACCGGGTGTTCCAGTTCATCAAGACGCTTGCGCCAAGCGCCCGGGGGCAACTGGAAGTTACCGATCTTAACAACATCTATCTTAAGGAAAAATCGCTCATGTGCGAGCTTATCGACTGGTGGGTTGATGCAGGTACGTCTCACGACGAACTGCTTGCTGCCAACGTCCAGGTCGCTGAGTTCGTGAAACAACAAAAACTCTAATGCGCATACTGGTTACCGGCGGTGCCGGTTTTATCGGCTCCAATTTCATTCTGTACTGGATGAAAAACCATCCGGGAGACGAGATTGTCAATTTTGACAAACTGACGTATGCGGGCAATCTCGAAAACCTGACGAGTGTCGAAAAGAACAAGCGGTACCGGTTCGTTCAGGGCGACATATGTGATGCCAAAGCGGTTGGGGATGCGATGGCGGGCATCGATACCGTTGTGCATTTTGCGGCCGAGAGTCATGTGGACCGGTCCATCCTTGAGCCGGCGTCGTTTGTCATGACAAATGTCGTCGGTACCCAGGTCCTTTTGGACGCGGCGCTAAAGACCGGGGTAAAACGGTTTCACCACGTGTCCACGGATGAAGTATTCGGGGCACTGGACCTTTCCTCGAAAGAAAAATTCGACGAACAAACGCCGTACAACCCCAGAAGTCCGTATTCTTCAAGTAAAGCCGGCTCCGACCATCTCGTGCGGGCGTATCATCATACGTACGGGTTACCCGTGACGATAACGAACTGTTCCAATAATTACGGCCCCTACCAGTTTCCGGAAAAGCTTATCCCGCTAGCAATCACCAACATACTTGAGGGCAAAAAGGTGCCGGTATACGGAGACGGATTATACGTACGGGATTGGCTGTATGTGGACGATCATTGCCGGGCAATCGATGCCGTGCTGTCTTCCGGAAGAATCGGGGAGACATACTGCATTGGCGGAGTGACTCATGACATCAGCAACCTCGATGTCATAAAAATGATTCTCGGAATAATGGGCAAGGACGACTCGCTTATTGAATTCGTTACGGACCGGCCGGGCCATGACCGACGATACGCCGTTGACTGGTCCAAAATGAATGCTGAGTTCGGATGGAAGCCGGAAAATGACTTTCATGCATGGCTTGTCCAAACGGTCGGGTGGTATGAACAACATGAGGAGTGGTGGAAACGGGTCAAGACCGGGGCATATACGGCGTATTACGAGAAACAATATAAGGGCGCAGTATGAAACTTCTCGGAACAGGGTTGACCGGACTCGTCGGTTCCCGCATCGTTGAGCTTCTTGGCCATTCCTACGAATTCGTTAACTACAGCCTTGAAGGCGGGGTGGACATCACGGACAGGGACGACATCACCACGCGCATCGTCTCCGAAGCAGGCGCACCGTGGGTACTGCATTTTGCTGCATATACCAACGTACAACAGTCGGAAGCGGACCGGCAGTTGGGAAAAGAGAGTACCGCATGGAAAGTGAATGTCGACGCGACACAATACATCATCGATGCATGTCAAAAGACCGGAAAAAGACTTTTGTATGTCGATACCGACTATGCGTTTGACGGAACGAAAAAAACATATACGGAAAACGATGTGCCTCATCCGCAGGGGTGGTATGCGATAACGAAATCCGAGGGAGCCGCACGGGTGTTACGGTATGAAGGCGGGCTCGTTATCCGAATATCGAACCCGTATCGGGCCAATCCCGTAGGAAAAACGGATTTCGTACACAAGATGCTCGAACGGTTAGTACAGGGCGGGGAAATCGCAGCACCCACCGACCAGTTGTTCGTTCCGACATTTATCGATGACATCGCCCGCGCCGTTGACGTCCTGCTTTCTGAGAGCGCATCGGGCGTCTACCATGTCGTCGGTAGCCAGGCGTTATCGCCGTTTGAGGCGGGCAGGAGTATCGCCCGGCTGTACGGATACAATGAGGAGCTCGTGAAGAAAACGACGTTTTCGGAATATTTTGCGGGGCGTGCGCAGGTTCCGCAGTATGCACAACTATTGAATGAAAAGATAACGGCGCTGGGGGTAGTCATGCGGGGATTTGACCAGGGACTTATGGAACTGAAGAAGCAAGAAGCGTCCGCATCGTAGGACTTCGTGCAATGTGCCGTTGCCTGCTATACAGGCACGGATTTATTTCGTATACTTACAGATTATGACAGTTACATTCATCGGACACGGATACGTAGGACTTGTGACCGCCGCGGTTTTTGCGGATTTGGGAAATACCGTCTGGGTAGTGGGAAGAACCAAGGAAAAGATCGAAAAGTTAAACGCCGGTGATCCGCTCATCTATGAGCCGGGTCTTGACGAACTCCTCAAAAGAAACCTGGCGGCCGGAAGAATCAGGTTCACTTTGGACTACCGCGAGGCAGTAACGCCATCAAGCGTCGTATTCATTGCGGTGGGTACACCCTCCAAGGAAAACGGGGAGGCGGATTTGTCGAGCGTGTTCGATGCCGCAGAGAAAATCGGCAAGGCACTCTCCGGTTATAAAGTAGTGGTGACGAAAAGCACCGTACCGCCCGGCACCGGCAAGAAAGTCGCTGAGATTTTAGAGAAGGCACATCCTGCCGGGTCGTCGTTTGCCATCGCATCGTGTCCGGAGTTTTTACGCGAGGGTACGGGATTGTCCGATACGATGCACCCTGACCGGGTCGTGATCGGGACGAATTCGGATCGGGCGCGGGATACGCTCCTCGAACTCCATAAGCCGATAGACGGCAAGACCGTATTATGCAATGTCGAAACCGCGGAGCTTATCAAGTACGCGTCCAATTCCATGCTTGCGACGAAAATTTCATTCGCTAACGCGATCGCGCATCTTTCTGAGCAGGTGGGTGCCGATGTCGAACGCGTGCTTGAAGGCGTCGGACTTGATAAACGGATCGGCAGAAGCTTCCTCTATCCCGGAGTGGGGTACGGAGGCAGCTGTTTTCCCAAGGATGTGAAAGCACTGATCGCATTGTCGGCAAGTCACGGTTATGACTTTTCCCTGCTTCGGGCGGTGCACGAGGTAAACGTGGAAACAAGAAAACAGTTCGTCAAGAAAATCAGCAAACACTTCGGGACGCTTAAAGGTAAAAAGATCGCGATTTTGGGCCTTGCGTTCAAGCCGGACACGGATGATATGCGAGAAGCACCGTCCATAGATATTATCGAGGCACTCATAAGCGACGGGGCATCGGTTGTCGCCTATGATCCGATTGCGGTCAAAAAAGCGCAGATGAAGCTTCCGAAAGCGGTCGTTTATGCGAAAGATCCGTACGAAGCGGTGGATGGAGCCGATGCGGTTGCGGTCATTACCGAGTGGAATGAATTCAGACAGCTTGATCTTGTGCGGCTAGCCCGCGGCATGCGAAATCTGGTATTATTTGATGGTCGGAATATTTACGAGCCTGAGAAGGTCCGTGCGCTTGGGTTCATGTACTATGGTGTTGGCAGAATGTAACGAAAGGAGCATTATTTATGGCTAAAAAAGCATTGATTACGGGGATAGCTGGGTTCGTCGGCAGCCACATGGCTGAGTTATTGCTTTCGAAAGGATTTGAGGTATACGGCCTTTCCAGGCCGAGGACCAAAATGGATCATATAGAATCCATCAAACCGAAGCTACACCTTGAGGATGCCGACCTGATGGATAGCCATAGCCTCTATACTACGATTAACAGCATTAAGCCGGATTATATTTTCCATTTGGCCGCGCAGTCGTTCGTGCCGACATCGTGGGGATCTCCCGCGGTAACGTTGGAAGTGAATGTCGTTGGGTCTGCCAATGTCTTTGAAGCGGTCCGCCAGGCGGGAATTGATCCGGTCATACAGATTGCCTGTTCGTCCGAGGAATACGGGCTTGTGCATGAGAATGAGGTGCCGATAAAGGAAACGAATCCCCTACGGCCCCTATCCCCGTATGCGGTGTCCAAACTTGCGATGGATTACCTCGGGTATCAATACTATGAATCCTATAAAATGCGGATTATCAGAACCCGCGGATTCAATCATACCGGACCGAGAAGGGGTGATACCTTTGCGGAATCCACGTTCGCCAAACAGATCGCCATGATCGAAAAAGGCAAGCAGGAGCCGGTCATCTATGTCGGGAATCTCACGGCACAGCGCGATTATACCGATGTCCGGGATATGGTGAAAGCGTATCTTCTCGCCGTCGAAAAGTGCGATCCGGGCGAGGTATATAACATTGCGACGGGAAGCGCAATCAAGATTGCCGACGTCCTCAACATGATGCTGGGGATGAGTAAGGTGAAAGTGGAAATAAAAGAGGATCCGAAACGCATGCGGCCTTCAGACGTCCCGATTCTTATCGGAGACAACTCGAAGTTCGTCGCAAAGACGGGCTGGGCGCCTTCGATTCCTTTCACCAAAACTGCCGAGGACCTTCTCAATTACTGGAGAGAAAGAGTCTAACACATGGAGCGACCCAAAGCCGTCATCATTCTCCCGACGTATAACGAGCGGGAAAATATTGCCGACATGCTCACAAAACTCGTGAGCGTCCTAGTAAATATCAAAGGATACGATTTCCGTATTCTGGTGGCGGACGATACGAGCCCCGACGGCACCAAAAGCGAAGTGTTGGCATTTGCAAGATCGCACCCCTTCGTGTCCGTTCTCAGTGGGAAAAAGGAAGGTTTGGGACGGGCACTTCTCCGGAGTATGACCCACGCCGTCGATAAAATGAATGCAGACATTATCGTGCAGATGGATGCGGATCTTTCCCACGATCCAAAAGTATTGCCCGAATTTTTTAAGCATATCGACCGCGGCAGCGATTTCGTCGTGGGAAGCCGGTACATTCCCGGCGGATCTATCCCGGACAATTGGGGTATCCACCGCAAAATCTTCAGCGTTGTTGGCAATGCGATCGTACGTTATGGCCTGGGTTTTTCGTATGTCCACGACTGGACGGGGGGATACCGGGTATTACGGAAAGAGTTTTTTGAGAAGGTAAAGAGTGATGTTGCTCCCTATAGCGGGTACGTCTACCAGATCGCATTTCTTCATAGGGCAATCCTTGCGGGGGCAAAGGTTTCGGAAGTGCCGATACACTTCACGGATCGTCGACGTGGCAGGAGTAAAATTGCGCCGATCCAATACATCCGGAACGTTTTCTTATATGTAGGCAAGGCAAGATATCTGTCCCTCCGGCACGGGCCTTTTGCGAAATTTGCGGTTGTCGGCTCTGTCGGGTTTGTCATCAACACGGCCATTCTGGAACTCATGGTGCGAGCGGGATTCCATCCGGCAGTTGGGAGCGCGGTCGGCGCCGAGTGCGCCATCATTTCGAATTTCATCTTCAACAACAACTGGACGTTCAAAGGTAAGAAGATTAGCGGACTTCGGGTGATCCCGAAATTTTTGCAGTTTAACGCGACATCGATCGGAGCGCTTCTTATCCAGTCGGGAACCGTCGCGTTGGGTTCGATTATCTTCGGAACGGAAATATACCGGTTGTTTTACCTTATCGGTGTGGGTATCGGCATGTTGTGGAATTACACGATGTATTCCCGGGTAATCTGGAAACATAAATAATGAAAACGACGGCGTACGGAGACCCGCATGTTCCAACGAGTTAGATCATATCTTCCGACAGCATTCATCCTTATCATCCTCATCCTCGGCGCGTACCTGAGACTCTACCGGATTTCCGAATACATGACGTTTTTGGGTGACGAGGGTCGCGACATGCTCGTCATGAAGCGGATGATCTTGGATCATAGGTTCACCTTATTGGGTCCGACCGCTTCCGTCGGGGGGTTCTTTTTGGGACCGATCTATTACTATTTCATGTTGCCTTTTGTGTGGATATCGGGGATGAACCCCGCGGGTGCGGCGGTTATGGTTGCCCTGTTTGGCATTGCGACCATATTCTTGGTTTACCGGGCCGGCCGGGACATGTTTGGTTTCTGGGTCGGCTTGGCTGCAGCGGCGATGTATGCGGCATCGCCTGTCGTCATCGCGTACTCGCGGTCTTCCTGGAATCCAAATCTCGTCCCGTTCTTTTCAACCGCCCTCATCTATACCCTATGGCGGTCCGTCGTCAAAAAGGAAACGGGATTGTTGTTCTGGGTCGGTGTGATTTTGGGTATTGGTTTGCAGCTTCATTATCTGTTCCTTTTCCTGTTTCCCGTCGTAATTCTCTGGTACGTATTGTTCGGGCGGTCGATTTCGTGGCGGCGGTACCTGTTGGGAGCTTCTGGCTTCGTTGTCGGCTACGGCCCCTTTCTGCTTTTTGAACTCCGTCACGGATTCCCCAATTCGATCGCGATTTTCAACTTTCTTCGGGAAGGCGAGGGTACGGGATTATTGCTCCCGACACTTTGGAAGAACGTGACGGATGTCTCCTACCGTCTGTTCGGACGGTTGGTGTTCCGGTTGCCGCCACCGGAACAGCTAGGGGATATCCCGTTTTGGATGGGTGAATTATGGTCGATCGTGACAAAATTCAGCATATTTTCGGGCGTGGGGCTTTTCGTCGCAAACGTCCTGGGTTGGCTGCCGTCCGGGGAGGCCGGGCTCCGTGCGAAACGTGACCGGCATACAATGCAAACGGGAGCACTATTCCTTTTATGGCTTCTCGTTCCGCTTGTTCTTTTCGGATTCTATAAAAAGGGAATCTATGATTACTATTTCGGTATATTCTTCACCCTGCCGTTTTTTGCGGTTACCGGTGTTTTGCAGTTGCTCCGGACGACCCGTGCCGGCCGCGTTGTCGCCGCGGCGGCTGTTGCTGGAGTGCTCATCCTGAATATTGACGGTATGCCCTTCAAATATCCTCCGAATAACCAGCTGGGACAGGCCCGCCAGATAGCAAAGGCGGCGTATGACAAAGCAGAGGGGAAGCCGTTTAATTTCGCCCTGATCACCGGGGGAAATTCCGACCACGCATACCGGTACTTTTTTGAAATTTGGGGGAACGCACCCGTTGCCATAGCAAATGAACAATCGGATCCCGATCGAAACACCGTGACCGATCAGCTCATTGTCATCTGTGAGTCGGAAGAATGTAAGCCTTTGGGGCACCCGCTTTGGGAAATCGCGGGTTTCGGGAGAGCCGAGATTGCGGGGGAGTGGCGGGTATCTTTCGTCAGAATCCTGAAACTAGTACACTACAAGGAATAATGGCCACAATGAGCAGCCCGTATCTTTCCATCGTCATACCGTCATATAACGAGGAGACCAACATCCGCTTGGGGAGCCTCGATAAGGTTTCGAGGTATCTGGAGCGGCAGGCATTTGCCTGGGAAGTGGTGCTTGTCGATGACGGGTCTACTGACGCCACCCCGGCACTTCTTGATGAGTTTGCCCGCGGCAATGCCGGGTTTCGGGTCATCCATAACGCACACTCGGGGAAGGCGGGCACGGTCATAACCGGCATGAGTGCTGCACGCGGGGCAATCATCCTATTTTCTGATCTTGATCAGGCGACACCGTTATCGGAATTGGAGAAGCTATTACCGTGGTTTGACAAGGGGTATGATGTCGTAATCGGCTCCCGAAACAGGCGCCGCGAAGGAGCGCCGCTTTCCCGAATCATTATGGCGCGGGGATTCATGCTTCTGCGAAGCCTCATGCTCGGGTTAAACGGCATTACCGACACCCAATGCGGATTTAAGGCATTCAAGCGGGGGGTTGCCAAGGATATTTTTCCGAGACTAGTACTCTATAAGGATACCGATGGCGCGCAGGGGCCGAAGGTGACCGCCGGATTTGATGTCGAGGTGTTATTCATGGCAAAAAGGAAAGGATACAAAATTAAGGAGGTTCCGGTAGAGTGGCACTATGTGGAAACGAGAAGGGTAAGCCCCATACGAGATTCCTGGCAGGCACTTGCCGACATGGTGAAAATCCGCGTCAACGCCTGGCAGGGAAACTATACATGAAACGCTTCATAATTGCCGGATACACGGTTGCGGCGATTGCCCTGCTTCTATTTTCGTATACGCAGACGGATCTCAATCTGACGCTTTCCAAGGCGGGATTCGTGGGTGAAGCGCAAAAAGCGTTCCAGTACGTCGGGTATTACCAGCGCCCGGTTGCGACCGTCATCTATATCGGAATTTTGGCGGTATTGTTTTCCTCGTATGCGGCACTCCTTAGGGTTCTTAAAGAAAACGGCACGGGATTCGGGTATGTCTGGCGGATAATCGGCATCCTGACCGTTATCCTTGTTTTTTCGTATCCCGCTGCACTCTCGTATGATTTTTTCAATTACCTTTTTACCGCTAAAACGGTGCTAGTGTACCGTCAGAATCCATACCTTGTCACACCACTCATGTTTTCCGGCATAGATCCGTGGACGAATTTCATGCGGTGGACGCACTTGTCGAGCGCGTATACCCCGTTGTGGATTGCGATGAGTCTGGTGCCTTTTGCGTTGGGCCTGGGGGTGTTTATCGCCGTTATGTTCAGCATGAAGTTTATGATTGCCGGTTTTTATCTCCTTGCCTGCTGGGCGCTGGCAAGGCAGGTAAAATCGCCGTTTGCGCTGGCCGTGTTTGCCCTCAATCCGTTGCTTATCCTGGAAACGCTCGTTTCCGGACACAATGACATCGTGATGGCGGCGTTTGTCCTTATCGCCATCCTGTACTCCTCCAAAAACACGTTGACGTCGTGGTTTTTCCTCGCGCTTTCGGTGGCCGCGAAATTCATGACCATCGTACTAATCCCGGTATTTTATTTGAAAAAGAAGCCCGTATGGATGCTGGCTGCTATGCTTGCCGGTTTGGCTATTGTGTTGACGCGCAGGGAATTCCTGCCGTGGTATTGGGTCTGGATACTGCCGTTTGTCGCACTTACGAATGAGAATCCGCGGATTGTCCGGTTCTCGACTGCAGTGTCGCTTGGTTTGGCCCTAAGTTATGCGCCGTTCCTGTATTTCGGCGAATATTCCCCGCTTTCGCAGGCTATGAAAACCACGAGTATATGGTCCGGAGTATTGCTTGGTGGAATTCTTGCATTGTTCCCAACGGGAGCGCGCCGGAATGGTAGAGTAGCCCGGTAACGATAAGGCCCTGGACGATAATCAGCGACCCGTTGATGATGACAATGGGTTTCTCACGGTGAAATATCCCGTAGAACAGCCAAAAGAACGATCCCAAAAGGAATCCGATCCAGGATATGAGCGAGACTCCCCGCACGTCCAAGGTCGTCCAGATCGTAAATAGTTGTGGAAGATTCACGGCAACGGTAACCGCCCCCATGAGATAGGCTGATTTGTCCATTAATTGCAGGAAGAGGGGAGCGTTCCGCTTCTTTGCGCGCCGCCGGTGTATCGCGTGATTGAGACCCGTCTGCATAAAAGTAGTGTAGCACACGCAAGGTGAGATATAATTGGGACATGCGGAAAATTCCGGGTTGGATGTGGCCTGTCATTCTTGGTTTTGCCATTCTGGCGCTCTTCTTAATCACCAGGCTGACGAATCTTACGGCGTTACCCATATTCACGGATGAAGCGATTTATATCCGGTGGTCCCAAATCGGAATGCGGGACGCCTCATGGCGCTTCATATCCTTAACCGACGGAAAACAGCCGATGTTCACCTGGGTCATGATGATCCTGTTACGGGTGTTTGGGGGAGCAGACCCGTTGTTTGTGGGACGACTGACGTCCGTCGTGGCCGGATTTTTCACGCTTATTGGATTATGGTTCCTTTCCTTTGAACTATTCCGAAGCAGGAAAGTTGCCTGGGTGACCGTATTTTTGTATACGATTGTGCCGTTTACCCAGTGGTATGATCGTCTCGCCCTCTACGACTCAATGGTCGCGACATTTTCCGTGTGGAGTCTCTATCTGGGAATTCTCCTAGCCAGATACGTCCGTCTCGACGTTGCGTTACTTGCCGGCCTCTCAATGGGGGCGGGTATGCTCAACAAGAGCTCCGGTTTTTTGAGCCTGTATTTTCTGCCGGTAACTCTTATTCTCTTTGATTGGAAGTCGAAGACGGTGGGCAAACGGCTACTTCGATGGGTCGTGTTTGCCGGTATAGCCGCGATACTTTCGCAAATTTCATATAGCGTCCTGCGGCTCTCCCCGTATTTCCATATGGTCGGTCAGAAGGACAACGTGTTCGTATTCACCCCGTCCGAATGGCTCAATCAACCGTTTCGCTTTCTTGTCGGCAATCTTCGGGGTATGTTTGACTGGCTGGAGCATTATCTGACGTTGCCGGTATTTATGGTCGCTTTTATCCCGTTTTTTACCCGGTGGAAAAACTTGAGGGAGCGGCTGCTCCTCTATGTCTGGTGGGCGTTACCGTTTGCGGCGCTGGCGACATTTGCGAAGGTACTCTATCCGCGGTTTATTCTCTTTATGACCATGCCCCTCCTTATCCTTGCGGCATGGTGCATAGTCAGGCTATGGGCGCTGGTGAAACATTCCACTGTCCGTTGGATCGGGCTTATGATTATTTTGGCACCGAGTTTCTATGCCACGTACCGCATCGTAACCAATCCCATTTTAGCCCCCATACCGTTTGCGGACCGGGGACAGCTCATCGAGAGCTGGCCGGCGGGCGGCGGGGTGAAGGAGGTCGTATCCTTTCTTAGGAATGAAATCGTTTCGAAGAAAATCAGCGTCTATACGGAGGGGACGTTCGGGCTTATGCCGTATAGTTTGGAAATATATCTTGTCGATAATCCGAACATCAAGATTAAAGGTATCTGGCCGCTTCCTCCCGCAATGCCGGAAGAGATGACGAAGGACGCGCTAACCATGCCGACGTATTTTGTCACGAACGAGTCGCAGCAGGCACCGGCAGGGTGGAGTCTGACGCTCATCGGCGAGTATCAGAAGGGTACAGGTGCGGAGCCGCAGAAACTCAGGTTGTACCGGGTAAATGCGGTTATCGCATATCGCGGTTTATGAAACGTACATACCGTTTTCCCCTCACCCCCATTATCGTTATCGGTATAGCGCTTTTGGTTGTGCTTTTTCCTTTGTTCCGGCACGGGTTCTTTGTGACCGATGACGGCGAGTGGATGGTCATACGTCTAAGCGCGTTTTACCAGAGTCTTGCTGGTGGACAGTTCCCGGTCAGGTTTTTGGGAAGGCTCAATAACAGCTACGGATATCCCGTCGCGAATTTTCTCTATCCCGGTTTTTTGTATATCGGCTCAATTATTCATCTTGTCGGCGCTTCATTCCCCGATGCGGTCAAAATCATCCTGGGCGGCTCAGTTGTCGGGGCGGCGGGGTTCCTGTATGCGTCGCTTAGGAAAAAGTATGCAGTATTTTCCTCGGTCGTGGGGACGTTGAGTTTTGTGGTGTCTCCGTATCTTCTGTATGATTTGTATACCCGGGGATCCGTTGGTGAAGTGGTTGCCATACTTGCCGCCCAACTTTCCGTGTTTGCCGTCCTAGGGAGGCTGCCCCTTCTTCTTTCCCTGAGTGTTGCGTTTCTTATCGTCAGTCACAATACGGCAGCGGTGATTCTGACTCCGGGAATATTAGCATTCATCCTGACGGAAAAAAACCCGCGGACGTTATTGGCAGGCTTTCTTTTGGGAGTCGGCATGGCTGCGTTTTTTTGGATTCCGGCCTTGACCGAAAGCAGATTCGTGCGGTTTGCAGCAACGCAAGTCTCTGATCCCTCGGGGTACTTTGTCACCTTAAAAAGCGCCGGCCTTCTCGGTTGGGCAACGGTGCTTTCCCTGGGCGTCCTTATCCACGTGCGAAGAAAAATCGTTACGCGCGAATTATTCCTGTGGACATTGGCGCTTTTTGGTACGTTGCTGTCTCTTCCGGTTACCAGATTTTTATGGCAATCTGAGATGTTGGCGCGTCTCGTTCAGTTTCCCTATCGGTTTCTTTTGCTGCCCGTTGTATTCGGGCCGTGGGTGGTTTCCTACGTGGTTACGAACCTTAAGGGTTGGCATAAGGGTGCTCTTGTCGGCGTTTTTTTCCTGATTTGGCTGGTGTCGCTTCCGATAGCACTGTCCTCCGTCCGGTATATAGAGCGGCCGATCGGATACTACACGACGAACGAGGGAACGACCAATGTTGCCAACGAATACATGCCCAAATGGGTGGATGCCATACCGGCATTCCGTCCGGTTGACACTTTGGAAATAGTAAGCGGTGATGCGACCTTAGAGGCCCGCACATTTCAAACGGAAAACATGAGAACACGCATTACCGCCAGGGAAGCGAGTATTATCCAGATTAATAAGGTCTACTATCCCGGCTGGGGCGTAATAATTGACGGTGTTCTGGTTCCTTTGGACTATAAAAATACGAAAGGCATCATGCGCGTGGAGGTGCCGACCGGTGAACATACGCTCAGGGTGGAATTCCGTGAGACGCCGCTAAGGTTCCTGGCAGATATCGCAAGCGTAGTAAGTTTTATTTTGGCAATGGTATTTCTGCGGCGTGGCGGGCGGTCTCTATGAAGCGGATTATACTAGCACTCATTGTAACCGGGATCGGACTGTTTTCGATCCTTCCCTTTTTTCGCCAGGGCTTTTTCCCGATGCATGACGACACGCAGGTTGCCCGCGTTGTTACGATGGGAAATGCCCTGAGGGAGGGTCAGTTTCCCGTGCGTTGGGTGTCGGATCTAGGTTACGGTTACGGATATCCCATATTCAATTTCTACGGTCCGCTACCGTATTATGCGGGAGGTTTTCTGTATGCTTTGGGTGTTGCCCCGCTTGCGGCGACGAAGATAATGATGGCGCTTGGGTTTATCGGGCCTGCAACGATACTATTTCTCCTGCTGTATAACGCGGTAGGCTGGCAGGGTGCAGCCGTATCGGCGCTGTTTTTCCTGTTTTCGCCGTACCATGCGGTGCAGGGTTACGTGCGCGGTGCAGTGGGGGAATACTGGGCGATTAATTTTTGGCCGCTTATCCTTTTTGCCGTCTGGCGCGCATCTTCGAAGTCTAAGCGGTCACTGATTCCGGTGGTTGGAGCAGTAGGGATTGCGGGGGCAGTGCTGTCCCACACGCTTCTGGGGTTTGTGACGGTATTGTTTGTTGCTACTGGTCTCATGGGGTACTGGATTTGGAATGTAGCCCGCCGTATCCCGCTTACCGGACCTATGATTATCACGGAAATGCTTCTGGTGGGCTTGGGACTGTCGGCATTCTTCTGGCTTCCCGCATTCGCCGAAATGGGCTACACAAACGTGGCCGGACAGGTAAGCAGCACCGCAAATTACACGGACCATTTCGTATGTTTTGAACAGTTTTGGAGTTCGCTCTGGGGATTCGGCGGTTCGATACCCGGCTGCATCGACGGCATGTCCTTCATGCTGGGTAAGATCCATATTCTTGCCGCACTACTGGGGCTTATCGTCATGTCCGGAAAAAATAAGCTGTGGAAGGTCGGTAGCACCGGGATTGCACTTGCGATTCTCGGCGTAGTATTTTCAACGGAACTTTCCGCCGCCGCCTGGGCCGTAATACCGTTTTTTTCCTTCCTTCAATATCCATGGCGGTTCATTTCGGTCGCAACCCTCGGGCTTTCGCTTCTTGCCGGTATCCTTTCCGGGGGGATCAGCGGAGAAACGAAAAAAGCGATTTTGGCTGCGGGTCTTGTAGGAAGCCTGCTGTTTTTCAACCTTAAGTGGTTTACGCCTCAGCATATATACGACGCGTCAGATGAAACGCTGTCTTCGCGCGGGGACATCAGGTTCCGTGTCTCCAAAATCTCCGATGAATACCTGCCGCGCCTGGTGCCCCGTCCGGAGAGTGCCGGGGAGGTTGTTTCTGCTACAATACCAGAGTCTCACGGGATCACGGTAACGGCGCTGACCGAGACAGCAACGGACGCGCGATTTGTGGTAGAGTCGTCGGGAAGTGCGGAAATCACCGTGAACAAGGCGTATTTTCCCGGCTGGCAGTATCTTGTGAATGAAAAAGAAGTTCGGCCAACCATCCGAAACGGTCTGCCGCATCTTTCGATTGAGGCTGGCCAGTCGGTTATAGCCTTGCATTTTCGTGACACGCCCGTGCGGACTGCCGGAAATCTCATATCCTTAGCGTCGCTTATCGTTCTTATAGGCATACTGTATGGAAAACAAAGGAAAACCAACCGTTAATATAGTTTTGCCGGTGTATAACGAGGAAGCGGAGCTTTCGGCAAGTGTAGCGACACTTGTGCGGTTTGCCCAAAAGCACCTGAACGACTTCTCATGGCACATAACGGTCGCAGACAACGCATCGACCGACCGGACGTTGGGACTGGCACGAAGCCTGACGGGGAAATACGGGAATCTTTCCATCGACCACCTCTCTCTAAAAGGCCGTGGTCGGGCGGTCAAGCACGTTTGGCGCAAAGGTAACTACGATTACCTTGCCTATATGGACGTAGATCTGTCTACCGATTTGGGTCACCTTCCGCCACTTCTTCATTCCCTCGAGCGCGGATTCGACATCGCGATCGGCTCCCGGAATACGCATGGGGCGAGGGTATTCGGTCGAAGCATGTTAAGGTCCATCACTTCGAAGGGATATATAACACTCATAAAACTCTTTTTTTGGGTGCACTTTACCGATGCGCAGTGCGGATTCAAGGCGGTGTCGCGGCGGGTCGTTACCGATCTCATGCCGCACATTCGAGACAATGAGTGGTTTTTCGACAGCGAGTTGCTCATCGTCGGGGAAAAGATGGGATACCGGATTTATGAGGAGCCGGTTCGCTGGATCGACAACCCCGGCTCCACAGTCAGGGTGATGAAGACGGCGCTCGGAGACCTGAAGGGACTTTGGCGCCTGTTCTTATCCCGCCCCTGGAGGAAACACCGTTATGCCGGACATTAATATCAACGAAATTAAGAAGCGTTCCGTTGTCGGCGTCGTCGCGCTGACGGCACGGACCTTCGTTCTCCAAATCGTAGCGTTCGGCGCGACGTTTCTCTTAACCCTTTTCTTAAGCCCTGAAATATTCGGAGTCTTTTATGTCGTGTCCGCGATCATATCGTTCCTTGGGTATTTCTCAGACGTTGGTCTTGCCGCGGCGCTTGTTCAGAAAAAGGACGAACTCTCAAAAGAAGACCTGACGACGACGTTCGTTATCCAACAGGCACTCGTCATCACCGCAGTGGGGATTCTTCTTGTTTTTTCCAACGTCATTGCCTCGTTTTACCGGCTGGACAGCGCGGGCGTCACGCTGCTTAGAGCCCTTGCCGTTTCGTTTTTCCTGTCGTCGCTTAAGACCATCCCCTCGGTGTTGCTTGAGCGGAGATTGGCGTTCGACCGGTTGGTAATTCCGCACATCATAGAAACGGTCAGTTTTTACGGCATAGCGGTTTACCTTGCGTGGCGGGGGCTCGGGGTAACAAGCTTTACGTGGGCGGTATTAGCAAGAGGTATAACGGGCCTAATCGCGATTTACCTTATCGAACCATGGATTCCGACCCGTTCGTTTTCGGTTAACAGTGCACGAAGGCTTATGCGTTTCGGGCTGCCGTTCCAGATGAATTCGTTTTTGGCGCTTCTTAAGGATGATTTGATGACGGTATTTTTGGGCAAGGTATTGCCGCTTTCCCATGTCGGGTACATAGGATGGGCGAAAAAGTGGGCCGAAGTTCCCTTAAGGCTTATCATGGACAGTGTCATCCGTGTGACATTTCCGACCTATTCCAGGCTCCAGCATGACGCAAAGCTCCTAACAAGAGCTATCGAAAAGACGCTGTTTGGGTTATCCGGAGCCATTTTCCCCATTTCCGTCGGCCTATTGTTCTTTGTATCGCCGCTCGTATCCGTTATTCCCAAATACGGAAAGTGGGAACCGGCCTTAGTATCGTTTTACCTGTTTGTTTTTTCCTCGGCCCTTGCCGCACTAGCGACCCCGCTGATGAATGCTTTGAACGCGATGGGGAAAATACGAACGACGCTCAAATTCATGGTGGGGTGGACCATAAGCACATGGATTCTCGTCGTTATCCTAATTCGGCTCTTCGGATTTAACGGTGTTGCCATGGCGCTTCTTATCGTGAGCATGTCGCTTTTTATCGTGGTACGGGTGGCAAAGAACGTTACCCGCTTTTCGTTCCTGGAAAATACGAGGGGCCCGTTTATCGCTTCCATCGTGCAAGCCCTCTTTTATGCGCTCATCATCCCGCTTGTGCCCGTTACCCTTCCATGGTTATTTATGGCAGGTTCCATTGGCGTTATACTGTATGGAGCTTCCCTTTCTGTCGTTGATCGCGCGAAAGTAGGGGAATTTACCGCTATGATTCGAAGGAGTATGCAATGAAGCTCACGGTCGTTATCAGCACGCGAAACCGGGCAAAAAGCCTTAAGAGAGCACTCACGTCCGTCAAAGGGCTTGCCGATGAAATCATCGTCGTAGATAACCAGTCTTCCGATGACACCCTGAAGGTTGCCAAGGAGTTTCGTGCAACCGTGTTTACGAAGCCCAATAACCTGATGCTTAACGTCAACAAGAATTTCGGGTTCACCAAAGCAACGGGCGAGTGGATACTCTGTCTTGACGACGATGAGGAGATTCCGCAGGAACTATCAGACGAGATCCGAGCGATAATAAAGGAAGCGCCGGCGGATGTCCGTGGTTACTGGATATCCCGAAAAAACATCATATTCGGGCGTTGGATAGAGCACGGCATCTGGTGGCCCGATCGGCAGCTTAGGTTGTTTCGGAAAGGTTCCGGGAAATACCGGGAACGCCATGTTCACGAGTATATAGAGACAGACGGCAGGAACGAAACGCTTACCAACGCCTTCATTCATCACAATTACGATTCGATTTCTCAGTATCTTGCCAAAATGCAGGATATATATACGGAAAGCGAGGTGGCAAAATACGTGTCGAGCGGGTACCGCGTTCACTGGGTGGACGCCATAAAGTTTCCGGCGTCGGATTTTTTAAAATTGTACTTTGCCGAACAGGGATATAAGGACGGATTGCACGGATTGGTGCTGGCGATTCTTCAGGCATTTTATTCATTCCTCATATTTGCCAAGCTGTGGGAGCGGGAGAAGTTTCCGGAAGTTGACATACCATTATCCCGGTCGTTACAGGAACTTCAAATGTTTGGGAAAGACGCATCCTACTGGATGACCACCGCAAAGCTGGAACATACCAGGAATCCCCTTGCGAAGCTCTGGTATCGGTTCATGCGGAAACTCCGCCGTACGTAATGAAAAAGATTTCCATTGTCATCGTGAATTGGAACGGGGCAAAGGACACCATCGCATGTCTCGAATCCATTTCGTCAATGAAGAAGAATGGCACGGACCTTACCGTTATCGTGGTCGATAATGGGTCGAAGGACGATTCGGTGAAACAAATTGGTATTGCCCATCCCTGGGTAACCATCCTGTCCCTTGATGAGAACCGCGGCTTTTCCGGCGGTAACAACGCGGGAATCACGTATGCCATGCACCACGGCTCCGAGTACATATGGCTTCTCAATAACGATACGATCGTACACAGGGATGCGCTGACAATCGTCGATGCGTTTAGAGATGCGTCAGTCGGGGTTGCGGGTTCAAAGATATATTTTTCTCCCGGACGTGAGTACCACAAGGATAGATACAAACAATCCGAACGGGGCAAGGTTTTTTGGTATGCCGGAGGTATTATCGATTGGGATAATATGCTTGCCTCTCATCGGGGAGTGGATGAAGTGGACCGTGGGCAGTACGACCTGATCCAGGATACGCCTTTTGTCACCGGATGCTCGCTCATGATGAGAAGAAGCGTTGTTGAAACGGTGGGAGTCCTTGACGATCATTTGTATTTATACCTTGAGGACCTCGACTTCTGTCTTCGGGCAAAACGCGCGGGTTATAGACTGGTGTATTACCCTGACTCCGTTATTTGGCACGTCAATGCGGGTTCATCGGGGGGAGCTGGGAATCCGCTTCATGACTATTACATCACGAGAAACCGTCTTTGGGTCGGGATGAAATATGCGCCGATACGGACAAAAATCGCGCAACTTCGGGAAGCACTCACGTTTCTTCGCGGTTCCAACGCGGAAAAACGGCAGGCGGTTTCCGATTTTTTCCGGGGGCGCTGGGGGAAACAGTATGAGCCAAAAAAAACCTAACGTGAGCGCCATCATCATCGCAAAGAACGAGGAGCCGAGAATCGCTCTAGCTATTGCGTCCCTTACATTTGCCGATGAGGTTGTGGTTATGGATAACGGGTCGTCCGATAACACCGCTACGGTGGCAAAACGTATGGGAGCAACGGTGTTTTCCGTTTCAGAAAAGGACTTTGCAAAAATCCGGAATGAGGCCGCTGGTAAAGCTCGCGGGACGTGGCTATTGTATGTGGACGCGGATGAGGTTGTGACGGGTGAGCTCGGAGTGGAGATTTCCCGAACAATTAAGAACCCTCCTGAATATGACGCGTATGAGGTCAACCGAATAAATCATTACCTTGGCGTACGGTGGCCTTCACAGGAATGGATGGTCCGGCTCATCAAAAGGGATGCTCTTTTGGGCTGGGAAGGCAAACTGCACGAGACCGCACGCGTGAGCGGCGCGGTCGGGAAGCTAACGGGCAGCATCGTCCATCATACGCACCGCACGCTTTCGGAGATGGTTGCAAAAACCAACGAGTGGAGCGAAACGGAAGCGAGTCTGCGACTCATGGCGCATCATCCCCGGATTACCTGGTGGCGGATATTCCGGGTCATGGCAACGGGATTTTGGGATTCATTCGTTATACAGGGTGGGTGGCGTGTCGGTACGGCAGGCCTTATCGAAAGCATGTATCAGGGATTTTCTATGTTTATTACGTACGCAAAACTGTGGGAAATGCAGGAGTTTCGTAAGCCGGACGGAAACAACGGGATGAAATGAAACGATTATTACTTCGGTTTTGGCCGATCGGAATACTATTGGTTATCTGGGCGGCATTCGCATACCCTTATTGGGGGAGAGGCAACGTACCTTTTCCGGGGACGTATCTTGTTACCTTTTTTTCCCCATGGAGTGCTACCCATGGCATGCCGGTAAAAAACAATGCCATGCCGGACGTGATCACCCAGATGTATCCCTGGAAGCGGGTGACGATCCAGGGGTGGAAATCGGGAGAGCTTCCCCTGTGGAATCCTTATAGTTTTTCGGGCACGAGCCATATCGGAACCTACCAAAGTGCGATATTTTCGCCGGTTAACGCGCTCTTTCTTCTGCTACCGGAGATACACGCATGGAGTGTCATGATCCTTTTACAGCCTCTTTTAGCGGGCATCGGGATGTATCTTCTCATGCGCCGTTTGGGAAGGAGTGCCGCGGGGAGTGCGGTCGGCAGCATGGCATTCATGTTCTGCGGATTCCTCGTGGTATGGATGGCATACGGGACGCTCGGGTACGCGGTCTTGGTACTGCCATTTATTTTGTACGGTATCCATGTACTTATGCGGCAGGGAGATGCCCGGGGCGGTATCGTTGCCGCGCTCGGGCTTTTTATGTCATTTGTTTCGGGCCATTTCCAGATGAGCCTGTATGTGCTGCTATATTCGGCGGCGTTTCTTTTGTATCAGCACCGGTTGTTCCGTAACCGGAGCCGTACCGTTTTTGCTGTGCTTTATATGAGTCTTGGGTTCATGATGGCAGCGCCCCAGCTTATGGCGGGATTCGACGCCTACGGAAAAGCGGTGAGAAGCTCGATATTTATGAAAGGGGAAGTTATTCCGTGGCAGTACCTGGTCACCATATTTTCGCCGGACTTTTTCGGAAATCCCGTAACGAGAAATGATTGGTTCGGCCATTACGCTGAGTGGGCAAGCTACATCGGGGTCGCACCCCTGCTTCTTGCGCTGCTTTCGCTTCCTGGTTTTCGGAAGGACTCTTCCGTCAGGTTTTTCGCTCTAATGACGATAGTCCCTTTGTGTCTTGCGTTCCAGACTCCGCTTGTTGATTTTCTGTATGTGTTGAAGGTGCCGGTGCTATCGACGAGTGCCGCCTCCCGGATCATTATCATGGTGAGTTTTTCATTGGCGGCGCTTGCGGCGTTCGGTTTCGACCGTCTAGCGGACCTATGGGAAAAGAAACGGGTCCGTGCGCTCTTGTGGTGGATCGGTCTATCCGGCTTTGTCACACTCCTTATATGGTTCGTTCTTTTGGTCTTCCGACCGCTCGAGCCGGAAAAGCTCGGTGTCGCCGTTCGGAACACGGTGCTCCCGACACTATTTCTTATCTCGACGGTCGGTATTTCCTTCATTGGGTTTTTTATCCCGAAGCGGTACCAGTTTACCCTTGTTGCCGCCCTGATTCTTTTTACCGCGTTTGACCTCTTTCGTTTTGCGGCAAAATGGATGCCGTTTGATCCGAGTGCATATATGTATCCTCCGACGCCGGTTATTACGAAGCTTGCCGCCCTCACCGCCGAGGATAAGGCCCGGGTTATCGGAAACCTGGGCAACGAAGTGGGATCGGCGTTCGGACTCTCGCTTATCGAAGGGTATGATGCCGTATACCAGTACCGGTACGGCAAGTTTATTTCCTCCGTGACGTCGGGTTCCGTAGGCCAGACGGAGCGCTCGGTCGTGCAGTTTGATAAGCACGGCAAATATGCCGAAGACGTGGTACAGCTCCTGGGTGCCCGGTTTTACGCGCATAAAAAATCCGACGGTCGGTTTCCCTGGGCATACCCGTACTGGGAATTTCCGCATTACCGGATTGTTTGGTCCGATGACACGTACGAGATTTGGGAAAATACCAAGGCCTATCCCAGGGTGTTTGCCGCATCATCGTTTACGCTTGCCCAAACCGATGAAAAAATCCTTGAGTCGATGTATGCCGGAGGATTTGATAGGAGAGATTCGTTAGTGTTGGAACGTAAACCCGACATTCTGCCTGCTACGGGAGCGGCGAGCGTCCGGATTGTCCGGTATCGGCCTACCGAGGTTGTGATGGATGTCGATGCATCGGCGCCAAAGCTGATTTTTCTTTCGGACGTATATGATGAGGGTTGGCAGGCATTGGTGGACGGTAAGTATGTACCGCTTTTGAGGGCGGATTTCGCGTTCCGCGCGGTCGCAGTGCCCCAAGGGAAGCATTCAATCACCATGCGTTACCGCCCGGTTTCCACAAGGGTGGGATTAGTAGTCGCAGGATTTGCTACACTGGGAGTATTCGTACTTATCCTATGGAAGAAACGCGTCTGAAAATCGGATTCTATAACCCGTATTTCGATGTCCCGAGCGGCGGAGAACGCTATACGCTGACACTTGCGGAACATTGGTCAAAGCGCCATAACGTGTCGCTTTTTTGGGATGATCCCAACGTTATGGGGATATCGGAAAAACGGTTCGGCCTAGACCTTTCCCGGGTAAGCGTCGTTCCGAATGTTTTCAAAAACGCGAATATTTTCGGCAAGCTTTGGGAGACGAAAAAATACGACGTGATTTTTTTCCTAAGCGACGGCAGTATTCCGACGACCTTGGCACGCCATAATATCCTCCATTTCCAGGTGCCGTTCCCCGAAGTCCTTACGGATCCCCTGAAGATGAAGAAGTATGACGTGATCGTTACGAACTCGCAATTTACGAAACGGGAACTTGACCCGGGCGTTGGAGAACGGGCGGTCGTCATCTACCCGCCCGTACAAGCAGTTGCGCAGTCTCCTAAATTAAAAAAGAAGAAACAAATCCTATCCGTGGGAAGGTTTACGAGCTACTTCGACGCAAAGAAGCAGGACACTCTTATCAGCGCGTTTACCAAAGGCCATGAGTACCATGCGTTTCCTTCATGGGAGCTTGTATTGGCGGGCCCCCTTATCTCGTCGGACGAGGAATATTTTGCCCGCCTCCAAAAGAGAATCGGCACGCTTCCCATAAGGCTTTTACCCAATATCACCAATGCGGAACTAACGAAGCTCTACCGGGAGAGTTCGTTCTACTGGCATGCCGCGGGATTCGGGGAGACCGATCCCCGGCATATGGAACATTTCGGCATCACGACCGTAGAAGCAATGAGCGCCGGCACCGTCCCGCTCGTTTATGCAGCGGGCGGCCAGCTAGAAATAGTCACGGATTCCGTGAACGGAATGCTCTGGAAAACAGAAAGTGAGCTTATCCAAAAGACGTCCGCACTTATTTCAGACGGGCAGGCGTACCGAATGATTGCAAAGGCGGCCCAAGTGCGGTCGGAGGATTTTTCCGAAGACCGGTTTACCCGTGCGTATGACGCGCTCATTGCCGGGTGGAGGTAAGGATTTGACGTATGAAGCTGCATCGTTTGTTTCCCATACTGACGCTTTTTGTCATAGTGTTGGGATTTTTTTATCAGACCGTCCTGTTTTACCGGCTGCCGGTTCCTTCCGATACGCTCGTTGGATTGTATCATCCGTGGCGTGACGCGTACGCGGCAACGTATCCCCGTGGAGTGCCGTACAAGAATTTCCTGATAACCGATCCCGTCAGGCAGCAGATTCCCTGGAAGAAAGTGGTGATCGACGCATGGAAAACGGGAAGGGTACCGGGGAACAATCCGTATGCGTTTGCCGGGGTGCCCATCGACGCAAACATCCAGGCGCAGCCGTTTTACCCGTTTAACGCATTGTTTCTCTTATTCCCGTTCCCCATCGCCTGGACGGTACTCATTATATTGCAGCCGCTTCTTGCATCCGTCTTCTTTTACATATACGCGCGGAGTCTCAAGCTTCATCAGTTCGCCTCCATAATCGGCGCGGTTTCCTGGGGATTCGGAGGGTTTGCGATCGCGTGGCTTACCTGGGGAACGGTCATGCATGCGGCATTATGGCTTCCGTTGATACTACGCTGTATAGATGCGGTCGCTTCGGCAGTTACAAAAAAGCGTCACGCATTCCTTTGGACATTTCTATTGTCTGTTTCCGTCACTCTTACCATTCTTGGCGGACATATACAGGTTGCCATGTATATGCTCTTGTTATCGGCTTGTTACGCCCTGTGGCGCATTCGGACGCTTCGTGATACGGGGCGGGTGAAGTCCGCAATCCGGCGGTTTGTGTACGCGGCAGTAGGCGCGATTATCGTAACGAGTGTTCAGTGGCTGCCGTTTATCCGCTTTGTCTTGGATTCCGGCAGGGTAGGGGCTCTTGAGTCCTGGCAGAAATCCGGCTGGTTTATGCCGTGGCAGAACATCATTCAGTTTATAGCACCTGACTTTTTCGGCAATCCCGCAACACTTAACTACTGGGGTATCTGGAATTACGGCGAGTTTGTCGGATATGTCGGTCTCATACCGCTCGTCTTTGCGGTTTCGACGCTCGCGTTTTCCGGGGTGGCGGGATTTTTCTGGGGCGCTTTACTCATTGGCATTTTTTGGATGTTGCCTCATCCGGTAAGCATGTTGCCGTACTACTTAAAAGTACCGATTATTTCCGTTTTGCAGCCTACCCGTCTCATGAGTATCGTCGGATTTTCGCTTTCCCTGCTTGCAACGGTTGGTATTGACCAGTGGCTTTCCGGTAAACGGCATGTATATCGTGCCATTGCAGGTACCCTTATTGCGGTTGCCGCCTTATGGATAGTTTCCATTGGTGGCGCCCTCATCGTTAAGAGCGCCGAAATACAAGCGAATCTCCATATTGCGGCAAGGAATCTTGTTCTGCCGACCGTTCTTATAGCGGTACTTATCGTATGGTTTACTGGCTACCGGCTATTCGAAAAAAATAAGTTCGTGCGTTCGGTATTTTTGATCCTCCTCCTTGGGGTTGCCGTGATGGATCTTTTCCGTTTCGGTTGGAAATTCACGCCGTTTACGCCGGTTTCATATTTCTTCCCGGAGACGAATGTCATCACGTTCCTTAAGAATGCCAAAAAACCGTTCCGGGTGATGAGTCTTGACGACCGCATTCTTCCGCCGAACGTCGGCGCGTATTACGGTATCGAAACGATAGAAGGCTATGACCCGATCGCGCCTTACCGGTATGAACGGTTCCTGGCAAGCTCCGAATTGGGAAAGGATGCCAGCGGGACTCGTTCGGGATTCAATAGGATATATACGGCACATAATATCGACTCACCGCTGTTACCGTACTTTAACGTCCGGTACGTCCTTTCCCTTACCGATGTAAAGCGGCCGTTTCTTACGGAAGTCATGCGGGAGGGGGAAACCCGCGTCTATGAATATGCCCGGACGCTGCCCCGCGTGTACCTCGCCGACGACATTGCTATTGCCAACGATTCGGATACGATTATGAGGCTAATTGCCGGCGGCAGTTCCCGAGCCGCCGTCTGGCAGGGGAATCTCGGAGTGCTCAATGTTCCCTTGCTTGCGGAAGAGTCTTCTCAAATCCTTTCATACACGCAAAACGAAATCCGCATCAGGGCGGTTGCCCGGAGTACGAGAATGCTCGTGATTCTCAACCGTTATGATCCGAGGTGGCATGCCGTGGTAGACGGCAAGGAATCATACGGCCTTTGGCCGGTCAATTACCTGTTTTCCGGGATTGTTATCCCAGAGGGATCGCATGATATCATACTGTCTTACCGCTAAATGCGTATGAATAAGCAATTTTCAGTAAGCATCGTGTTGCCCAACTGGAACGGGAAACATTTATTGGAGAAGAATCTGCCGAAGGTCGTTTCCGCATCCGAAAATGCGGAGATTATCGTAGCAGATGACGCGTCTTCCGACGGGTCCGTCGATTTTTTGGCACGAACGTTTCCCGCGGTACGAGTCGTAGCAAATGCCAAACAGCAAGGATTTTCCGGCAATGTCAACAGTGGTGTCGCCAAAGCGACGGGTGATATAGTCATCCTACTCAATACCGACGTAGTCCCCGAAAAAGGGTTTCTTGCCCCGCTTCTTGAACGGTTTGCCGACCCTTCGGTCGGCGCCGTCGGAGCATTAGAGAAAAGTCACGAACGAAGCGGCGTAATCCTGCGCGGACGGGGTATAGCACGTTTCGAAAAAGGATATTTTATCCATTCCCGCGGGGAGGTTGACCGGGAAGACACGGCCTGGGTCTCCGGCGGGAGCTCGGCGTATCGCCGAAGCCTATGGATAAAGTTGGGGGGTATGGATACCAGGTTTAATCCGTTTTACTGGGAGGACATCGATTTGTCCTACCGCATCCAGCGTGAAGGATTTAGGACACTCTTTGAAAAGAAAAGCGTCGTCCATCATTATCACGAAGAGGGGAAAATCAGATCCACCTATACCAAGGATGACGTTAAAAGGATCGTGTATAGAAACCAGTTTATATTCCTTTGGAAGAATATCCCCAACGGGAGGATATGGCTTGAACACATCTTTTGGACGCCGGTGAGGCTGGTTCAGGCACTAATTTCCGGAGACTTTCTCATGCTCCAGGGGTTATTACTAGCCGTCGTCAGATTTCCCTTCGTATGAAATGCATCCTCTGCGCTATTCCGCTCGAGAAGTATCTCTATAAGAGCGGGCACTGGATTTACCGATGTCCGCGCTGCCGCCTTTATGAAACCGACCTCAAGCGCGAGTACGACGCGTTCGTCAGGGAATTCTATTCCAAGGGATATTACGAAGGCGATCCCTCAAGAAGCGCGTATGCGGATTATGAACTTGATAAACCGCTCATTGTCAAAAACATGCGTAAGTTCCTTTCGTTTTTAGCGCCTAAAAAACCCAACGGAAGACTCCTCGATGTCGGGTGCGCATTCGGGTATGTCGTGGAGCTGGCCGGAAAAAACGGGTACGATGCGTTCGGACTGGACCCCTCGCATTTTGCGGTAACCAAGGCGAGGAAACTGGTCGGGAAGGACAGGATTTCTGAGACTACCATCGGAAACGCTTCGTATCCGGCATCAAGCTTCGACGTCATCACGATGTTTGACGTGTTTGAACACTTGCAGGATCCCCTGACCGACATGAAGAAATTAGCCCGTCTTTTAAAGAAGGACGGAGTAATTATCATCGCGACTGGTGACACCCAGAGTATTGCGGCCAAGGTGATGAAGCGCCGATGGACGTTTTTTATCCCGCCGCAGCATATTTTCTTTTTCCACAAAAGGAACGTCACGGACCTCCTTAAGCGTGCAGGTCTTCGTCCCGTCGCCTGGCATAGGGTTGGTAAGTGGCTGAGTTTGGGGTATGTCCTGCATTTGGCACGGACAACGGGCGAAAGCACGATTGCCGACTGGCTCTACTCGCGTATTAAAGGCACCTTCCTGATGCGTTTCCCATTGTACATACCCATGAAAGACAATATGGTAATCGTGGCAGAGAAGCTCTGATTCTGTCATTCCCGCGTACGCGGGAATCCAGTGTATAATAAGCTGGATCCCCGACGGCCAAAGGGATCACAAAAAGGAACTCATGATTGAGTGGTTCAAAAAATATTGGAAAACGATTCTTGTCTTCGGGATTCTTTTTGCCGTCTTTCTCACCAATGCATTCCATGAGGAGTACCCAGACGAGTTCGATAGTATCGTCGGTGGGAGGTACATCGTGGAAGGGCAATTGCCGTACCGTGACTGGTTCCAGCACCACCAGCCGGGCGCCTATGTCATGGCCGCGGTCATTTATCCGTTCAGTGGGCAATCCTTCGTAAAATTCCGCGTTGCCTGGGAGATTATCCTGTTCGGGCTCCTCGTTGGTTCGTATTTCCTTTTCAAACGGAGACTTCCGAAGCGGGACCTGTCATTTTATGTCGCTTTGCTTTTTGTCCTCGGGCTTTCGGCAACCTATTTCTGGGGGCATATGTTGCTTGCCGATACCCTTGCCGGGTATTTCCTGCTTCCCGCGTTTGCCCTTCTGTTTCTCAAGGACTATTACCGGGAACGGTTCGAACGTGCCGACCTTGTGATCGTCGGGGGATTTGCCTTCCTTTCGTGGTTTACGTCCATGACGTATATTTTCATCATCGCGGCAGTATCCCTCTATGCGCTTTACCTGTTTGTTACGACGAACAAGGATGGCACCATGTGGAAACGCCTCGTGTCGGGAGTGATTCTCCTGGGGATTCCGTATGCGGCGTTTTTTGTTTATCTTCTCGTTACCGGAAGCATACGGGACTACTACTGGGCAAACGTCGTGTATAACACGAACTATTACATTTATAACTATCCGCATGAACCGGGTCAGCCTATTAATCCCATTCGGTACGCCGCGGTGATTGGAAATAACTTCATCAACAATTACATGCCTGCGCTTTGGGGCATTGCGGGTTTTCCCATCGGTAATCCGGTGCAGGTGACGATAGCCTTCTCCTGGGCGGCTGCCTTGGCGCTCGTCGTTATCCGGGGACGGCTGCTGTTTCTTGTGCCGTTACTGGTAACCCTCGTGTTTTCCAACGCTAGGAGCAATCCGCAGTCCCTTAAGGAAACGGATTACCAGGCGTTCGTCTATATCATAACCGGACTGTTTTCCGGCCTGTTTACGCTGATGGCGGTGAGGGATATGGTCAATGACGGTAAGCTGGAATCAGCCAAGCGGTCGGCGCTTACGGCGCTGTATCTTGTACTTCTCATCTTTTGGATCGCCACTCCGCTATATTTTGCCATGAAGATGGAGCAGAAATTCTTCCCCAAATACATGGGGGAGGCCCCGCTCATATACAGCAGGCCCCAGATTGCCCAGTACGTCAACGCCATCGTGAGTCCATCGGATTATGTGTATATAGGTCCCTTTGAATTCGAGGAGCTGTATTACATGAACGCCAGACGCCCGTCGAAATACCATTGGTTCCTGGATCACGCAGCCAAGAGCAAAATCAAAGACGAGCTTATTGCCGACCTGAACCGCAACAGGCCGAAGCTTATCGTATTCCAGCGGGACTTCGCGCCGTGGGGAGGTGACCCCAAAACCTACAACTGGTGGATGACGGAATTTCTGGACAAGAACTATTTCCGGATATTCACATTAAATGGTGAGCTAACGGATATCGAGTACAAATGGAAGCTTTCCAAAACGCAGAACTTCGATATCGACGGAACGTTCAACTTTGACCGCAGATATAAGGACGAGATAATCGAAAAGCTTCTGTCCCTCGGATATATCGAGTCGAAACCGAAAGCGGAGAAGAAGTAATCTCGCTAGTGTTTTTCGGCTGCGACGAATACGTTTTGGGCGTGCCTTCCGCTGATATCCTCTAGTTTTTTGAAATGCTTGATTTGGATTTCGTATTCCTTTGCGCTTAACAAGTAGAGCGTTTTCATGCCGGGTATGGTTAGGGTATTCGGATCAAACGCGGGATCCATGAGCTTGATGCCGTTGGTGTCCCATGACGCCGCCGTGAATTCGTACTTACCGAATTTTTCCCGGGTGCCGGATTTCTGGTATGCTGCCGGATCCGCGTTACCCCAGTAAAGAAGGAATATATACGGCCGCCAATAGTAGCCGGAGATGACGATGCGGTCATATTCCGTCTCGTGTTTTTTGGCGTAAGCGATAACCTGTTTCATGCCGTCCCCGAACGCGAGTGCGTTATTCGTCGCGTTATCTATAAAATATGCGGCTCTAAACCTGGCAAATTCATGCGTAAACAGGGTAAACGCGAATATGCCCAAAAAGAATACCCAAACGGCCGGGTTTTTCCGTTTCGCAACAAATACGAATGCATTCCATAGTCCGAATCCGGACAGGATCGCAAACGCGGGGGATGCGATGAGGGTGCGCAGCGTGTTCGGCTGGTTGACGCTGAATGCGCCGGGGAGGAAGGCGGTCGTGAGCCAGACGATGGTTATGAGTGCGGCAAAGGGTTCGAGGGATAGTAAGGCAATAATCCCCAGAGGGACAAGGACTGCCTCAAACGGGTAGAGAGCTCCGTACGTTCCCGTTCCCGTGACGAACAGATTGGAGAGCGAGATGTTTTTGCCGTAATTTTCGATAACCGTTTCCAGTAGCGCGGTCCGACGGTTATAGCGGATTTTGGAAAGTATGGACGGGGATGTGCCCATTTTAACTACATACGCATCGCGCCGTTTCAGGTAATTGGAATCGTGCACGACGGATACGATTGATATGCGTTCCAATCCTCCGGGCGAAAACATTTCTTTTCCAAGCGGAAGAAACACCAGAAGGCAGATGCCTGCGGCGGAAAGGGTCGTTTTCCATTTCGTGCGTATCGTTTTCCCGTGCATAGCCGCATAGAGGAGTAGGACAAACGGGATGACCAGTCTTACGGAGTAGTAAAAATACATGGACGCGACAAATGCCAGGCCCGCATAAAGGATATTTCCGTAGGCTTTCCGGCTCCGCAACAAAAAATACGCTCCCAACATGAAGAAAAACGTCGCGCCGTTGCTCTCAAAAAGCTGCCGCGAGAAGTTTACGTGCCACGGGGAAACCGAAAGCATAAACGCCGGCAGGAGCGCCATGTCGAACCGGCGCTTCCCGAACATCACCCATTGTTTGTTTCCCAACAGCTCCGACGCGAGAAAATACATGAGTGCAACGGCAAGAATCCCGAACGTGGCCGAGGGTAACCGAGCAGCCAATTCGTTTCGTCCGAAGAGAGCAACCGGAAGAACGGTTGCGTATACCATACCGGGCAGTTTGTAGTCGTCGAACGACCGGAACAGGATGGGGAACGTTGTGCCGTACTCGTCTTTTCCCGTCCTGAGGATGGAATAGGCATTGTATGCGATTGCGGATTCGTCATGGGACAAGGACGGCGGAACGGTGGTGAGCCGGTCAAACCGCAGCCAGGCGCCCACGGCAATTACAAGCACGAGCGGTGAGATGAGAAAACCCAAAAATATCGGAGAGCGGGCCTGCTTCTTCATATTATTTCCCCGTATAAAGGACACTGAATTTCGGCGTTCCGTCGGGCAATCGGATCTCGGCCACGGTCATCGGGGCACGGGATGCGGGCAGCTCGTCCGTGTCCACGACAAGGAGTGTGTCCTTACGTGAGGCATCCGCCTGCCAGTCGATCGGGCGGAACGAGAACCTCCCAAATCCCGATACGTCGGTGAACCCGTCCGCTGATACTGGCAGCCTCATGGATTCGTTCTGATACCGTGCCGGATCGTACCCGCTGTAGAAGAGAAGGTAAATATACCGTGATGTTTCCGGCTCCGTCATGATGACCGGTTTGTCCATATACTCCGGGGAAAAGAGGATCGATGCAAGGCGCTTGTACGGCAGTCCCCAGTTTGCCGCTTCCTCTTTGGGGAAGTGGGTATAGTACCGGTCCAGGTAGACGGCGGCGGAAAAAAGATACCCTATAACGACAAAAAGAAAAATGAGCCGGTAGGTATACCGGTGGGTAAATTGCACGATAAGGTGAAGTCCCCCCGAGATCGCGATGGCAAAGGCGGGGACGACCATGAGCATCCGGTTCGTGTGCGGCGCGTCTTTCGTGATCGCCGGAGCTATCCCGGACAGGATAATCCACCAGAGGATGATGCGGTAGTTTTTAATGCGGTGGTTAATAAGAAGCCAGAAGATGCCCAAAAGGAGGAGCGGCGCCTCTATAGGGTAAAGATTTCCAAAGCCTCCGATATTATGCGCGCTGTTGCCACCGCCCTTGATGAACAGGAACTCCGGTCCGTAGGATTTCATATAATTTTCCGTTACCGTTTTGATCGCGTAGGTCACGCGGTTGTGGGCAACGCGGGCAATAAGTGACGATGGGTTGTCGTGCCGTGTTCTCGGCAGCTCGATACGTTCGTGGACGACGAACGGATCGCCGAAGATCGATATGCCGCCGATTTTTGTCCGGTCCGCCGAAACCGTGACGGCAAGGATAGCAACAGTCATGCCGGCACCGAGAAGGACCGGTGTCCACCACCGCTTTACCTTACTAATATCCTTCCCGTAGATAATGGCGAGTGCTGCAAGTATGAGCGACGTGGTGACGTGATTCCCATGATACGTATAGTAGGTCAGGGCAAATAATACCGATGAGAGGAACATCCAGGGTAGGGACCGCTTTTTGAGGGAGTGAAGAAACGCTATTAATCCCAGAACGGATAGCATGACCGCAACGATTGCTTCGGATTCGACACGGGAGATATGTATGTGCCAGGGGTTAATAGCAAGCACGGCCGCAGCCGTAAGAGCGACCGTTTGGGACGAAAACAGAAGCAATGAAAGATAATACAGTGCCGCGACCGTCACGGTGCCGGCAAGTGCTGAGGGAAGTCTCACGCTCAGTTCCGACAGCCCGAATACTTTCACGAACGGGATCGTCGTGTAAATGTAGAGCGGCAGCTTCCAGTCGCCGAACGATTCGAATGAAAGAGGTAGGCTTTTGCCGTATTCGTCCCTGCCGGTCGTCATCAGGGAGTATGCCGTGTAACCGATCGCCGCTTCATCGCGGTTTACACCGGGTGGAATTTCGTTTATACGGTAGAGCCGTAGTACGGCGGCGATGATTATGATGGCGATAAGCAGGAATTTCTTCATGCCGATTTTCTTTTCAAGAATATAATCCCAATGATTGTCGCACTTGCGCTCACGACACTCAAGACGATACCTATTTCAACACTGACTGGCCTGAACGTCATGACGATTGTGTGGGACCCTTCCGGAACCTCAAGACCTCGGAACGCGTGATTCCGTTTCTTTATGGGGCTGAGTTGCCCGTCTATTGCGGCCAGCCATCCCGGGTAAAAGGTGTCGGAAAGAACAAGTGTTCCCGAAACTGTGCTTTCCGTGCTGATTTCTATGCGTTCCGGTTGATAGGAGACGATGTCCGCTTTTCCGGAGGACAAGCGGACCCTGGGCAGGGCGCGGAGGTTTTCATACACGATCCAGTCGTTTATCGTAGTCAGCCTCCGGAATTTGTCAGGTGGAAGCGTCGACTCATTGCTTGCGTTTTCGGTGCGGTCGAGGATGTACCGGACGCTTAACGTATTGAGCACGTCTTGCTTTGCCCTACTCGTCAGTCCGCCGTCACCGAACGAGGATGCAATGGCGGCATCCGAACGCGTCGTATTGTCAAAAGTTGTCAGAAGCCCGCCATTCCTGTAACTATAGAGGTACTGACCGTACCATTTGGGATAAAGCGGATCATATCCCTCCGGCGAAAAAATGCCGTACTGAGAGGAAAAGTTGGCGGGGATATTCGCGGTACCGTATCCCCAGTACCGATCCGGAGACCGTTCCGATAAATACGTAAGCACGGGATGCTCCGGGAATACGAATGTTTTGGGAACGAACGGGTTGAACCGCGCAAAAAACACGAACAAATCCAGTGTGTGGACGATGAGTAGAACTGAGATGGCCTGCACGCGGATTTTGGGAAATGTTATGGCGACCCAGAAAAGTATAAGCGTTGTTATGGCAATACCGCCGCCATATAAAATCGCCCGGTTGAGGACGGAAGCATGCTTAGCAAGTTCCGTTACCGGAATCTTTCCAGCAAGAATAAGCAGCAGCAAGATTGCGATAACCTCGATGCTCCTTCGTATTAGCTTTTTTATGGTATGTTTGTCGGTCATCCAGAAATCGAGGCCCAGACCGCAGATGACACTCAGGGAAAACGAAAAAAGGAACGACATGAGCGTCGGACTACTAGACGTGATGAGCGGAATGGGAATCCGGTAGAGGAAATACGTGAGCGGGTTAGCGGTGATAAGCAGAAAGATTACGCACCATGCGACAATGAACCACTTTGTAACCGCGTCTTTCCTCCGGAATGCGGAAAGTGAAAAGAACAACGGCACCAACCCGATCGTCACCACTTTCCCTACGAACGTATCGGCAGGCCAGTAAGTACGGGTAGCCGGATTGCCGAAAATATTGGGGAATGGCAGGGACAATAGCTGCCATGGCTGGATGAGGATTTTCGTGAACAGATTGGTCGGGTCATGGGGGCTTCGCGCGCTGTTACCGATAAGCTCGATTCCCGGAACAAGCTGGATGCCCGCAATCCCGACACCAAAAAATGAGAAGAGGAAAACCAAAATGCGCGACTGGGCGGCCGTTCGGAAAAACGCGTACGCGAGGGAGAACGCAAGCATATACGCGTATAGCTGGGGATGCCCGGCAAGTAAGCTTAGCGAATTGGCACCAGCAAGGATTCCCAGCCAGATGCCGTTCGGTTTAGATCGCTGATACTCAATGGCAAGGAGGATAAGTGGCAACCAAAGGATGACGTGTCCGACCGTATTGTATTCAAGCCATACGGCCATGAATCCGGAAAACCCGTAGGAAAGGGAAGCCATCGTAGCACCCAATGGTCCCGAACCGATTTTTTTCATGTACCAGTACGTGAATATCAGCGCGAGGAACGGCTGGAGCATAACAAGCAGAGTCCATGCGTCTATTTGGGGGAATGCAAGATAAAAAATATTTAAAGGATACGCTGCTGCGCTTTGGAAGTTTGCAAGAAGCGGGGAGCCCGAGAAGCTATAAGGATTCCAGAGTGGTAACTTCCCTTGTTTGAGGGAGTCGACAACAAGCGTCTTCCACGGATAAATCTGCCGGGATACGTCGGGATACTGCGCTTTGCTGGGGACGCCGCCGGGGGCATATCCTTCGTATGAGGCCGAACGCCATGGCTGGAAGTCGCTCATGAGCGAGTCACCGGGAAACGGGACAAGTCCGCGCGTTACCGTTTTGTAAAAAAAGAAGGAAACGACAATGACGGATATAAGAAAAACCGACACCCATTCCTTCTTCATCGCGCGCTCCTTGCCATCCGCTTGTTGATAACAAGCATGTATATACCTACGCCTATCAGAGATAGGACCGTGATTGCTTTTCCGATGACCCTGATAAGTGAATCCTCCCAAACGACACGGACGCGGGTTTCGCCTTTGGGCAGCTTAAATGTGATAAGCCCGCGCCAATTCTGGTCCTGGAATTCGACCGGGATTTTTGTGCCGTTTGCATAGACGCGCCAACCGGGGAAATACTGGGTTTTGTCGACAACCGTGACGTCGGACTCCGCAACCACGGTGAATGTATGCTCGGTTCCCTGTTTGACCGGGTTCTTGACCGTTCCCGTGCCCGCAATTACTTCGAACCGTTCGCTCGGATAACTTCCCGCCGGACCAGCAGACCAGATGACGTCGGTTTCCCCGAAGTATGTGGTATTTAAAGGATAGTTCCAAAAGTACTGTTCATCGATTTTGTCCATTCCGAGCGGCGGCCGGAAGTACACCGATGCGCTGAGGATTGTAATGATCGAGATACTCATCATAACGGCAAGAGGGGTTTTCTTACGTACGAGCGTAATTCCCCCAAGAATTGCAAGTGACAGGGTCGTTACGTTAAGAAGCCGCCAGGGAAATTGGAACATGCGAAGGATCGGAATAGCTGCCCATATCGGAGCAGACCAACTGAGCATGAAAAACAGCGCGCCTACGGAAATGAAAATGAAAAAGTATGCCAGGTATTTCTCTTTCGTATCCCGGATCCGTTTTGCCGCGAGAAGGACGATGGATGCCAAAAACGCGAAGGCTTGCATCAAACCCAAAGAAACGGCGATCCCTCCCGTCTGCAGCGCTTCGTTGTTAGTAAGATTCGGGAGAATGAAGTGAATAAGGGGGGAAAAATGCGATCTATACATGTCCTTCATGAACAGGTCCCCGTAAGTAAATCGGCGTTCGATTATTGCCGGTAGCCAGTAGAAAGCGGAAAGCGCGAGTCCCAATCCCAACCCGCCCAGGGTTTTCCACTTGTTTTTCGAAAACAGGAGGGAAAATAGCGTCGCTATGCCAAAAAACACCAGACTCATTGAGTTATGCGAAACGATAAGCAGAAGCGTCGAAAATCCGATAAGCACCGGTCGTTCGACAAGGATTGCATATAAGACAAGGGGAAGGAATGCGGAGGCGAATCCCTCCGCAACGTCCCCACGTACGACAAGGTCGATAAGGTGAAACGGTGCAAACTGGAAGAGTATTGTTGCGACAAATGCCTTGCCTTCGTGTTTAAACAGCGTTAATGCGAACCGGTACATGAATATGCCGGACAGAGCAAACGCAATAAGAAGTGCGGCCTTAAATGAGAACACCAGACCTCCGCCGAGCCCGATGATCGCTGAGGTCACGAGATACGGGATATGATAAATGAAGTTAAACAGCGGCATACCGTATCCGTAGTTCAAGTCTCCCGCCCATCTTGGAAGTATCTGGCCCTCCGTCAATGCCTTGTAGTAGGCTGCCATGCGAGCGTAATGGACCGGAGAGTCATGGGTGTGCGGGGCTAATGGCGAGGAGAAAATGCTGACAAACGGAACGAGCGAAATTGCAATGACGAGAAAATAGTGTTTCAATGATTTCATGCGTAAGGGCGCACCCACAGGAATTATAGCAAAGAATTCTCAGGATTGGTGGAGGGCCGCGATCGTATTTCTGGCGACGTTTCTTCGTGTATTCCGTTTGACCGAGTTGTCGGAATTTTTGGGTGATCAGGGAAGAACGATGCTGGTTATGAAGGATTTTCTGGAAGGGGGCGTCATACCGCTTTCCGGTCCGACGACGCTCTCAGGTCATGCGCTGGGTCCGGTGTTCTATTATCTTTTGGCACCGGGATATCTCGTTTCCGGAGGGGTTATCGGAGTTACGTATTGGATAGCGATACTCGGTGCCGTATCCGTGTTTGTGCTGTACGAAACCGTAAGAAGGATGTTTGGAATCCATCAGGCGCGGGTCGTTTCCCTGCTGTATGCCGTATCCCCGTTTATTGTAGCTTCCGACCGGACCATCTGGGAGCCCAACCTCGTCCCGCTCTTTGCCATCCTTTTCCTCTACCTATTATATAGGGCCCACCATGAGATGAAGCCGAATCTGTGGCTAGGATTGGGTGCAACTGTCGGCGTGCTGTTGCAGCTCCATTATCCGAATATATTCTTCGTGTTTCTGTTGTCCGCGTACTGGGGATGGGTGATCGTTACCGGCAACGTTACCCGCCGGCGACTACTGCCGTCCGTGCTTTTGGCAGGTGCGGGTGTGTTTATCGTATTGTTGCCCTTTATCATATATCAAATCAGCGTTGGATTTCGTGACATCCTTGGTGTCGCGTCCGTCATACGTGACAGCGGGGGTGCCGTATTGGGCAAACGTGAGCTCATTAGGTTTTTCGTGGAGTACATAGCGCGCGTTATCGGCAGGGCAATTCCGTTCATGACGAGGGAGGCTGCGGTCTTACTCATGGGGCTGTGGGGACTGTTTGTATTGTGGCATCCTTCAAAGCGGAACATATTTTTGAGCGTATGGCTTGTCGGGGGGACAGCGGCTATGGCACGGTACAGCGGGGTCGTGCATGACCACTATCTGTACTTTCTTGTGCCCGTACCATTTTTCATGATCGGGTCGGTTCTCTCAATCGTCAGAGGTGAAGCGCGGAATGCGGTACTGGTATCGGTAGCAGCCCTGATGGTTGCGGGTTCATTCATTACATCGGATACCGATTCGGCAGGCGTGAGGGATATCTGGCGGGTGAGTGCCGCCGTCTCACGAATCAAGGCGGAAGCAAAAGGCGAACCGTTTTCCTTTACCCTCATTACCGGGAGATCGTTCTCCGACCTCCACTACCGGTACTTCATGAGTTCGATGCGGATGGTACCCCGACGCATCACCGACCCTTCGTACCGGCGTCTGTACCTCGTATGCGATGATAACGACTCCTGTCCCGAAGCTACTCGCGTGGCAACGAGAAGTGCCGTGACCACGTTGTGTTACGACTACCATTGTTCCGGTTCCTACCCGGTCATCCCGCTTGATGCGGAGTGGAAATACTCGGGCGTCGCGACGGCGTCCGGAGACTACTCGTCATCTGCAAACATCTATATGTTCCTAAGGAACGAGGGGAATCCGTAGTGGAACGGGTCCTAATTTAGTACAATTGGTGCTATGGCACTCGGAATATTGGATGCAATCCTTCTCTTTTCCCTTTCCATCCCCGTTGTGATGTATTACCGGATCCTCCCCGTTGAGGGGACGCCGTACTGGCTGTTTGGGTTGCTTTTTCTCATGCTTGGCGCGAACTGTTTCATATCGTTTTATCCCGGCGTGCTTGGCAGGTGGAAACGCCATATGGACCGGCTCAAACTTATGATGCTTACGGCAGTGGTCATTGTCGTCCTGGGCGGTTCGACCGCGACTGCAATTTCCGACCGGGCCAAAGTGGCACCGGTATGGGGTGTCCATGACATCATTCTCCAGCAGGAAGCGGCCATGCGGTATCTGCTGACCGGCAAAAACCCCTACAAGGAAACCTATTTCGGCACCCCCGTCGAAAGCTGGCATTACGGGGAGCTGGGGAAGGATGCGGTCAATCCGGCGCTTTACCATTTCGTGATGCCGCCGTTTTATCTCCTTTTCCCGTTCCCGTTTTATTTTGCGGCAAATCGCGTCATCGGATATTTCGACGGACGGATGGTGCTGCTCTTTACGATGGCGATGCTTCTTATTGCGTTATGGTACTGGTTTGACGATAAGGCGGTTGCCCGGGTCGCAATAACGCTTACCGCGTTGTCGCCGTCCGTGGTGCCGTACTTTGTCGAAGGAAGAAGCGATGTGTTTGCATTGGCTTGGCTTATGGGATCGGTCATCCTATTGAAATATAAGCAATATCTCTGGTCGGCCGCATTCATCGCGCTTGCCTTCATGTCCAAGCATACGACGTGGTTTATCGCACCCTTCTACGCGTTGTACGTATGGCGGTTGCTTTTGGGGCACCGGAAAACACTCATACATATGGGACTTGCCGTACTGCTTATTATCGTTGTTTTGACCGGGCCGTTTCTGTATTGGGATGCGGGAGCGTTTATCGACAGCGTAATCCTTTATCTGACCGGAAATTCTCCAACGAGCTATCCCGTTTCCGGGTACGGACTCGGAATGATGCTCTATGCGTGGGGGTATATAACGGATATCCATGCGTATTACCCGTTCATCATATGGCAGATTCTCTTTGCCGTGCCGACGTTTATATTCATGATGAAGTGGCTAATGGCTAAACCCTCGGAGTCGAAACTTATTGTTTCCTACGCGGTGTTTTTAGGCGTGTATTGGTATATGAGTCGGTATTTTAACAATAGCCACCTTGGGTATTTGGCGATGCTTTTCGTCTTGGGAGGCTTGAAATCTCTTGATGAAGGAAAAATGACGGCATAGTCCCGCATGTGTCGGGACATCTTGTATGGAAAAGGCATTCAGGAAACATTGGTTGCTTATGCTCATCGTCCTGGTCGCGGGATTTTTCCGCCTCCATGATATCGCCGCAAATCCTCCCGCCATTTCGTGGGATGAAGCATCGATCGGATATAACGCATTCACGATCGCGACGACAGGCAGGGACGAGCATGGGAAGTTCCTACCGCTCGACACGTTTGCCGCGTTCGGCGATTACAAGCCTCCGGTTGCCGTCTATCTTACCGTTCCCTTTGTCGCTCTCCTGGGATTGACGGAGCTTGCCGTCCGGTTGCCGTCTGCGCTTTTCGGCACGGCGACGGTTTTTTTGCTGTATTTCCTGGTACGCGAGTTGTTCTGGACGCCGAATATGAAGAATGATGATAAGAAGCGGGCGGAACTGACCGCGCTCATTTCATCTGCCGCACTTTCCATCACCCCGTGGCACATCATGTTGTCACGGGCGGGATTTGAAGCGAACATCGCATTTCTTTTCCTGGTTTCCGGCGTATTGTTTGTCCTTAAGGCACGGCAAAATCCGGCATTCTTATACGTTTGCTGGCTTCCGTTTGTCTTAGGCATCTATACGTTTAACAGCACGCGGTACGCGGGCCCGATGATCGCTCTTGCCTCCCTTGCGTGGGTGAAGCAGACGGTTGTCAGGGAGAAGCGGAAATTCGTATCGGGAATCATCATCGCCGCAATCGTCATGCTTCCCATCATACCGCACCTTATCAGTCCGGAGTCCCGGTTGCGGTTCCATGAAGTAAGCATATTCACCGATCTTCGGACGGTATTAACTTCAAACGAACGGCGCGCAGTTGACCATTTCAATCCGCTTTCTGCCGTATTCCATAACCGCAGGGTGGGATATGCCCGGGAATATCTTATCCATTTTTTCGACAATCTCGAGCCCCGGTACCTGTTTATGAAGGGTGACGGCAACCCGAAATTTTCCATCCAGGATGTCGGACAGCTGCTGCTGGTGACCGCACCCGTCGTTGCCGCCGGTGCGCTTTTCCTTCTTGCGTTCTCCCCGGCGCTATTTGTTTTCCTCATGTGGTGGCTTTTTGCTTCGATCGCGCCAACAGCCGTTGCCCGGGAAACGCCGCACGCGCTGCGGACGATCAACGCACTGCCGGTATTCATGGTATGCACAGCCTACGGCATCATCCGCATACTCGAGTCAGTACGGGGTAAACGGGCAAGGATCCTGCTTTCCATCGTATTCGGCGTTCTTGTCATCGGTAACTTTTCATACTTTTGGCATAACCTCACGTCACATTACGCCAAAGAGTTTTCGGGCGAGTGGCAGTACGGGTATAAAGCCGCAATCGAATACGTACAAACGGTGAAGGACGACTACGACACGATCGTGCTCACCGAAAGCATCGGCAGGCCATATATTTACGCATTGTTCTATGAGCGGACGCCGCTTGACGATTTCACCCGTACAAAGGATGCGTCGTTTGATGCGGCCGGATTCTATAACGTGTACGGATTCGGCAAATACCGGTTCACTAAAGAGGGGGTCGGGGATTATAAGGGGAAGACGTTATACATCCTGCCGCCCAAAGACGTGCCGGCGACGGCAAACATCAAGCATACGATCAAATTATTAAACGGTACGGCGTCCCTGGTTATTTTCGAATGATATGAAAAAAATCGTATTGGCCGGCATCATTGCACTTGCGATCGTTCTTAGGTTTTGGCAGCTGGGGAGCGTTCCCGTTTCCCCGGATTGGGATGAGGCGGCGCTCGGATATAATGCCTACTCCATATTAAAAACCGGCAGGGATGAGTATGGGACGTTCCTCCCCAGGGTCCTGCGGTCTTTCGACGATTACAAACCGCCGCTGTACACGTATCTTGCCATTCCCTCCGTAGCAGTATTCGGGCTTAACGTCTGGGCGACAAGATTGCCCTCAGCGGTCATGGGGGTGCTTGCGGTCATCGGCACGTATGTTTTGGTACTGGAGCTGTTTCATAACACCCTCACGCAAGGCAGCAAGCGGGACGGAACACGAAGTTCTCCGCGCCTTACCGCCATGCTCACGGCGTTTCTTTTGGCGATTTCCCCGTGGCACCTGCAGTTTTCGCGGATAGCCTTCGAGGCCAACACAGGGGTGACCCTAAATATCTGGGGGCTCGTTGCGTTTCTGAAAGGCCTAAAAAGCCGCGTCTGGCTTCTCGTTTCCGCATTCATCTTCGGCGTGTCCTTATATGCATACCATAGCGAGCGCGTCTTCGTGCCGCTTTTGTTACTGATACTGACCGTTCTGTTTTGGCGGGAGCTTATCCGTGACAGAACGAAAATAATCCTCGGGATCCTTGTCGGGCTTGCCGTCGTGTCTCCCCTTATCCCGGTCATACTCGATAAGACATCAATAACCAGGCTGAAAGGGACAAGTACGCTCTCAGACCAGACCGGACTTCTCATGCGGTCGGTCGGGAAGCTTGAGGACGATCTCGAAGCGGGGGACCGGATCGGAACGCTTTTTGATAACCGGCGGATCGTGTATGCCTGGACGCTTATCGACGGGTACATATCGCATTTTTCCTTGCGGTGGCTGTTTATCGTCGGCGATAACGACCGGCACCATGCGCCGGGAAACGCGCTCATGTACCTGTGGGAACTGCCGTTTCTCTTGTGGGGCATATTTACCATATGGAAAAGTCGGGGCAGGCTTTCCAAGCTTTTATTGGGTTGGCTGATTATTGTACCGGTAGCCGCGTCTCCCACTTCGGAAACCCCGCACGCGATACGGACGCTTGTGGCACTTCCGGTCCTTCAGATATTTACTGCCGTGGGCATTATCGGATCAGTCCGCCCGGTGATTACAAGACTCGCATCGGAACGCGGTATTGTCCGGATGGCAGGCGTTTTGGCAGCCGTCGTTTTCCTCGTCTTTGCGGCGGCCAACACTGCTTATTATTTCCATATGTATTATTCCCACCTAAATCACGAATATTCCAAGTTCTGGCAATACGGGTATGAGGAAGCCGTGCGGTATGCGGAGGCGCGTAAGGACAAATACAAGAAAATTGTCGTGTCGACTGCTCTCGAGCAGCCCCACATGTTTTTCCTGTTTTACACGAAATATGATCCTGCGGCGTACCAGGCCTCCGGCGGAACGGCGTCCGGGGGGTTTGCCGAGATTAAAAACAGGTTCGACAAATACGAGTTCCGCCCGATCCCAAGCTGGACTTCTGAAAAGCATGACGGGGCAACACTCTATATCGGGTCTCCGAAGGAGATTGCCGTCGGGGATGCGTACGTTATTTCGTTCCTTTCCGGGGAGGACGCCATTCGGATATCCGAATAAGCCGCATGAAACGCTATTTGCTCGTCGGGATCATCGCACTTGCCGCAATCTTACGGTTATACCATCTCACGGTTGTCCCGCCGAGCGCATCTCTGGACGAGGTATCCATAGGGTATAACGCACTTTCCATTTTGCGGACGGGCCGAGACGAATACGGTACGTACTTCCCGTGGCTTTTGCGGGCGTATGACGACTACCGCCCGGCCATGTACGTGTATTTGGTTATTCCGTTCGTGTGGATCCTTGGCCTGACAACTGTTGCTGTACGGATTCCTTCCGTCCTCATGTCCATTGGTGTTGTGTATGTCACATACCGCCTGGGACGCCTGTTAGGCGGCAAGCTATTGGGCTTTCCCGGGCTTGGATACATTGCATCTTTCCTGTTGGCGATATCACCGTGGCATATCTATATTTCGCGCCTTGGTCATGAGGCAAATCTCGGGTTAACCCTTATGGTGCTGGGTATGTATTGGTTTTTTGAATTTCTTCTGGAAAAGCGCGACCGCTTCCTTTTGCTGAGCGCGGTAGCGTTCGGGTTGTCGTTCCACGGCTATCAAAGCCAGAAGCTTATCGTACCCGTTGTCGTGGGCGCCGGTGTTGTACTTTTTTATAAGGCGTTGTTTTCCCGGCTGAGGCTTTTGGTTCTCGCCGCGGTAATTGCATGTGTTTTGGCGTTGCCCGCGGTAATCGCATCATTTTCCCCTGAAGGATTAATCCGGCTCAAAGGGTCAAGCGCATTCCCCCCGAACGAGCGGAAAATCGCGTATGTTTCGATATTTGCAAAAAACTACCTATCGCACTTTTCCCCCGCATGGCTATTTTCCGGCCGGGACCGGGAGGCACATAAGGCGCCCGGTATGGGCGTTTTGTACCCGTGGGAGGCGCTGGGGCTTGTTATCGGGTTTATCGCGTTATGGAAAATGAAAACGCACAAAGAGGCGCGCCTGTTTCTTCTCGTATGGATTTTTTCCGCGCCAATGGCTTCTTCAATAGCGACCCAGTCCCCGCATGTCATGCGGTCGCTTACGGCATTACCGGGTTTGCAGATTATTGAAGCGATGGGCTTATGGCATATCGGAAAATCCTTGAGGAAAACGCATCTCCCGTGGGGGGCTGCGGTGCTGGCAATCGGTATCGCTATCGGATTATCAGCATTCTGGCGGGGCTACTTTATCAGGTTTCCCAGAGAGCAATCCGACGCTTTCCAGTTTGCGATCAGGGACGCCGTTTCCTACGCGACGAAAAACGCCGACGGGTTTGCATCGGTAGAGTTTTCCCACCGGGGAGCGCTCTACCAGTCGTATATGTTTTTCCTGTATTATGCCAACGTCGATCCCGTGTGGTATTTGAAAAACGGCGGGACCAAGTCGGGAGGGTTTGACGAGGCGCATTATATCGGTAAGTATGCGTTCGGATATCTTCCCATGAGCGCCGCCGAACTTAAGAAAGACACGCTGTATTTTTATGATCTTGCGGACGTTCCGGCAGGGGCAAACGTCATAAAGCGTTTTGCAAATGCGGACGGAATGCCGGCTATTGCAGCGGTGTCGCAACGGTAAACATATGAAACGTCAATCATCCGTACATACCCTCATCATAATCTGCTTAATCGTCATTTCCGTGTTGCCGCTTTTCGATTTGCTCACGCCGGGATTTCCCGTGACCCACGACGGGCAGGACCATGTCGCGAGAATCGCGAATTTCTACGCATCGCTTGCCGAAGGAAACATAGTGCCGCGGTGGGCTTCCAATCTCAACTGGGGATACGGCCACCCCGTCCTCATGTTCCTGTATCCGTTGCCTTCCTATATGGCTTCCTTGTTTCATGCGGTTGGCTTTACGTTTATCGACAGCACGAAACTCGTGTTTGGCTTGGCGTTTGTCGCCAGCATGCTCGCCATGTATGCATGGGGTTCGTACGCGTGGGGAAGGGGAGCAGGATTCCTCATGGCGATCCTTTACGGATTTTCTCCCTACCGTTTCGTTGATTTGTATGTCCGCGGGGCGATAGGGGAGCATGTTGCGTTTATTTTCCCGCCGCTTATCTGTCTTGGACTTGCAAAACTTGCGCATCCGGATGAGGAACGTCCTGTTTCGGGATTCATCCTTACCGCTATTGGGATTATGCTGCTTATCCTTTCGCATAACGCGTTAAGTCTCATGTTCCTTCCGCTCGTGTGTTTGTATGCCGTGTATCTTGCGCTGCAGCAGAAGCGGCTGGGGATCCGGTATTTATTCGTCGTCTTCCTGGGTATCGCGCTTGGGTTTCTCATGTCGGCATTCTATTGGGTACCGGCGTTTTTCGAGGGGAAATACACCCTCCGGGACATCGTAACCCGGGGAGAGTTTTCCGGCAGGTTCGTTCCATGGCTTGCGTTCCTCTACTCGCCGTGGTCCTATGGGGGAGGCAACGAATTGTCCAAGTGGCTGGGCGCAGGACAAATACTTGCCGCACTCGTTGCCTTTTACGGACTGGAGCGGACCGAACGAAACCAACGGTTTATCATATCCGTATTTCTTATGCTGCTTTTTGTCTTGTTTGCCCAGACTGTGGCATCCCGACCGATCTGGGAAACGGTTACATTACTTCAGAAATTCCAATTCCCCTGGCGGCTTATGAGTCTTGCGGTGTTTCTTCTGTCGGTTATCGGCGGAGTGGCTGTCGTCTCCCTGACAAAAGGAAAGCGGCTGATGATCATCTCGCTTATCGCATTGGTAGCTGTTTTGACCACCGTCCCCATGTGGCGGGCAAAATCATACAAGGTAATGCCAGAGGGATTTTTTACCGGTATCTACGACTCCACGACGGATACCGGGGAGTCGAGCCCCATTTGGTCGGTGCGGTTTATGGAAAAACGCCCCACGTCGCCGGCCGAACTGTATCCTCCGAACGGAAGTATCCTGCCCAAAACCCGATCCACGACGGCACGAAGCTATGGCGTGACGGTTGCGGAGACTTCGCGGTTTATCGAGAATACCCTGTATTTCCCCGGATGGCGCGTAATTGTCGACGGAAAGGAATTGCCGCTTTCCGGACTCATGTTCCAGGACCCCAATTACCGCGGGCTTATGACATTTGATATCGCGCCGGGGACACACACCGTCGATTTCCGTTTTACGGAAACGAAACTTAGGACGATTTCCAATGCCGTCAGCATTGCCGCGGTTGCCGCTTTGTTACTGAGTCTTGGTACAATGGCCATATGGACAAGAAGAAGCTGAAATTATCCGTCGTGTTGGCGGTATTTAACGAGGAGCAAAATATCCGCGCCTGTCTTGACGCGGTGCGGGATGTGGCCTCCGAAATAATAGTCGTAGACGGCGGATCGACTGATGGGACTGCGGATGTAGCCAAGAAGGCGGGAGCGAAAGTATATAGGACGGATAATCCGCCGATATTCCATATCAATAAACAGAAAGCCGTGGAGCTGGCCAGGGGCGAATGGATTCTCCAACTGGATGCCGATGAAATAGTTGGTCAGGCGTTAAAAGGGGAAATCCTGAACGTCATCGAACACGGGACTGATGCCGGATATTATATCCCGCGAAGGAATTATTTCCTGGGCGATTGGCTCAGGAAAGGCGGGCAATACCCCGACTACGTCATCCGGCTTTTTAGAAACGGAAAAGGATCGTTCCCGCAAAAAAGCGTCCACGAACAAATAACGATAGACGGATTGGTTGGGTATCTGGACAATCCTATTGATCATTATTCCTATGCCTCGGTAGCCCAATATTGGAAAAAGGCCGATGCCTATATTAAGCTTACCGCCAGTCAAAAGCATATTCCGGCGTTTTCGTATGTGTTTTTGAAACCGGTACTTACGTTTTTTTCGCTTTTTCTGCGGCATAAGGGGTTTCTAGACGGCTGGCGGGGTTTTCTTTACGCACTGTTTTCGGCAATGCATTTTCCAAAGGCATATTTCCTATGGCGGCAACGGCATTTATTATAGGTGTTATTCTCTTGTTGTTGCCCGTGTCTGTGCATGCGGACTATGTCCTACCGTACCCCGGAGCCATGCCCGGCAACAAGGTTTATAAAATTTCGCGCTTCATTGACCGCCTCAAGCAGCCGTTTTATTTCGGATCCATCGCTTCGTACAAATATCACCTCGCGCTCTCCGACAAGTACCTTGTGGAAGCAAAAACACTGTTTGAGTACAAGCAATACCTCCTTGCCCAGGATGCCCTCCATAGATCGGATGCCGAGTTTGCGGAGGTTCCGAAACTTTTGGCATCTGCCAAGGCCGAAGGAAAGGATATGCGGAATTTTGCGCGACAGTTTGCGGAGGCGGCCGACGCGCATCAGTCCGTGCTGATCAAACTGAAGGCCGATCTTCCGGATTTGTTCCGGTGGACGCCGGAAAAGGCGGAGGCAGTCGATATCCCGATAGCGGATCTTTTGGGGCAGTCTATCCATTTGCGGGAGATGATACGCGCGAGCGTGCCACGGTTATGAGCGGATTGGTCTTTATCGGTGCCGGTTTACTATTTTCCGTTTTGTCCTACGGGTTCATCGACCCCAACCTATCGTTGGGCGCGGGATCTCTATATGAATCCCTTAGGCAATTCCTCACGGGATTCGTGTACGGTAAACCGTTACTGGCCGCCTCACTGTATGCCGCCATCGTGGTTGTTTTGTTTTGGTGCTACAGAAAGCTTCTGACGGGAAAGACGCTTGTTCGTATAGTTTCTGCCCGGCGGTATATCGCTGCCGTGTTCCTTATTTTTCTTTTTTCCTATCCCGCACTTTCCTACGATATCTTTAACTACATCCTGACTTCAAAAGTCGCGTTTTTCTACCGGGAGAATCCGTATGTGGTGATGCCGGTCGAAATTCCGAACGAACCGGCACTTTCATACACGAGAGCGGCAAACAAACTGGCCCTCTACGGACCGACATGGATCACCCTAAGCGCGCTGCCGTATGCAGCGGGGAGATTGAGTGTTATCACATCCATTCTGTCGTTTAAACTGTTCGCCGGATTGTTTTACTCCGCGATGCTGTATTTCATTTACCGCAAAACGAAACGGGTCGAGAATGTGGTTTTCTTAGCAACGAATCCTCTCGTGCTTTTCGAGGTTTTGTCTTCCGGCCACAATGATATCGCCATGATGGTACTTGCCGTCGGCGGATTGATTCTCTGGAACAGGAAGGCCCCGTCGATGAAGATTGCCGGTATGGTCCTATACATCTCCTCCGTCCTGGTGAAGGGGGCGACCATTGCCCTTATCCCGCTGTTTTTTTTCCCACGGATGACCTGGGAGAAAAAATCGGCGGTCGGATTCTGGCTGATGTTTGCGGTATTTCTGGTAAGCCCCCTTCGGGAAGAGTTATATCCGTGGTATGCGGTCTGGTGGCTTTCTTTTGCGGCGTTTGTCCCATTTGCCAAGCGTTCGTTTATTCATGAATTTTCGTTTGCCGTAAGTTTTTCCCTGATGTTGCGGTACATCCCGTGGATTGCAACCCGCGAGTATGGGGGAGTCACCCCGGTGATCCGGGAGACGCTTTCCCTGCTTCCCGTGGTACTGTTTTTCGCATGGCGTTATCGGAATGCCCTTGTTAAGAAATTATCCTTGTGAGGTTTATCAGGAAGCATCACGTTATATTGTCGTTTGTTGCGGCCCTCATTCCCGCGGTTGTTGCGGCTTGGCCCCTGTTCGGCGCGCGGTTTATCCCGACGCACGACGGGGAGTACCACATCATCCGTTTCTGGCAATTCCACAAGATGCTCTCGTTTGGGGTACCCTTCCCCCGTTGGGCGCCTGACCTTAACAACGGTTTTGGAATTCCTTTGTTTACCTTCAATTATCCGTTTCCCAACTATGTGGGCAGCATGTTCCATACCCTTGGATTGAGTTTCGTCGACAGTTTCAAATGGGCGGTAGCCGGAGGGTATTTGCTGGCGCAGATTTTTACTTTTACCTGGCTTCATAAAGCGTATGGCAGGAAACAGGCAGTCATCGGTACGATAACGGGTTCCTTCGTGCCGTACTGGTTTGTGGATATGTATGTCCGCGGCTCGGTGGGGGAGGTGTGGGCCCTGGCATGGGTTTTTTGCGCGTTAGCCGCAATAGCCTACGGCAACGGGTTTTTCGTGACCCTCGCCGTCGCCCTCCTTATAATAAGCCACAACATCCTTGCACTTATCTTCGTGCCGCTGCTGCTTCTTTACGTTTTTCTGACTAACAGACGGTTGCTTGCCGCTCTTTTGCTTGGGATAGGTGTAGCTTCGTACTTCTGGATCCCGGCCCTCTACGAACGGCAGTTTGTGAGCGGCCTAAGTCCCGTGAATGTTTTCGATCATTTCCCGGGTCTTGATAAGCTGCTTATTCCTTCGTGGGGAACGGGATTTCGGGGAAGTGTGGGCGGCGGCACGGAAATGTCGTACCAGATCGGCATCGTGCCGTTTCTCTTGCTTGTATTAACAGCATGTATTAAGGGCAAGCCAGGATTCTTCATCGTGACACTGCTTGCCGGGATTTTTCTCATGCTGCCCGGGTCACGGCCGTTGTGGCAGATCTTCCCGATGTCGCATTTCGTCCAGTATCCGTGGCGACTACTGTCGCTTGTGATTGTCGCAACCCCGGTGATGGCATCGGCTGTTGCCCGGCATTTCCGGTTCGGATGGCTCATTGCCATATTGGCAGTCCTCCTGGCATTCGGCTATTCCCGGCCGGTAACCTACGTTCCGAGAATTGATGCGCATTACCTTTCCCGCGATTCGTTTACGAAGGGGACATCCTCGCTCGGCAACTCGCTGCAAACCGTTTGGATGAACGGTAGCAGTCCTGACGAAGGCGAGCCGAGCAGGAACGTTGTCCTTCCCGTGGCGTTCTATCCGGGATGGAGCGCCCGGGTTGACGGAAAAGACGTGCGGGTTTTTCCAAGTGCCAAAGGTTTTGTAACGGTTCCCGTGCCCAACGGCAATCATGAAATTGAGGTGTCGCTGGGGATGACCTGGTGGCAGAGGGCGGCAGCTTTCGCAAGCGTGATTTCATTGTTCGTGGCCGTGGTATCGTTTATACTTGGGACTGGAGCTCATCATGCATATCGCGATAAACACATTGCCTCTGACAACCGAGCACCGCATGCGCGGAACCGGCGTGTACACGCAAAACCTGATCGACGCCTTAAAGCGGTTTGAAAAAGGGCATACGTTTTCGTATTTTTCCCGTGTAGAGGATATTCCACAGGATGCAAGCGTCGTGCATTATCCGTTTTTCGATCCGTTCTTCGTTACGTTACCCCTCCGCAAGCCGAAGCCGACGGTAGTCACGGTACACGATATGATACCCCTCGTGTTTCCGGACAAGTTCCCTGCCGGGGTCCGCGGCAGCATCAAGTGGCAGATCCAGAAGTTTTCGCTCATGGGCGCTCGCGCCGTGATTACCGATTCGAAGGCAAGTGCCACGGACATTATCCGTGTAATGGGCAAGGCCCGCGGCTGGGTACATACCGTGCCGCTGGCTCCGGATCCGAAATTCAAGCCGGTGAAAGCGGCTGCCTCGCTTGACGAGATGCGGAAGCGGTACCGCCTTCCTAACCGATATGCGTTGTATATCGGCGACGTCAATTGGAACAAGAACGTGCCGGGACTCCTTGCCGCATGGAAAATCGCGTTGGGAAATCCCGATATCCGTAGGAATTTTTCGTTAGTGTTGGCAGGCTCCGCGTTTACGGATGCAGAAATCCCGGAAACACGCGACATCCTGCATATGATCGAATCCATGGGGTTAGCAAAGAGTGTCTTGCGCCCCGGATTCATCAAAAGCGATGATATGGCAGCACTCTACTCGGGGGCGTCGTCTGTCGTGCTGCCGTCGTGGTACGAAGGATTCGGGTTTCCCGTCCTGGAAGCAATGGCGTGCGGGACTCCCGTCGTGTGTACCAACCGGGGAAGCGTTTCGGAGATTTCCGGGCCTGCCACAAGCGGGGATCCGGGAAATGAAAAACAATTTGCGGGTCTTATAACCAAAACGCTTCTGTTGGGTACAAACGAGCGGCAGGCAATGATGAAAGCCGGGTTTGTGTGGCAGAAATCGTTCTCCTGGGAGCGAGTCGCCCATGAGACGGTTGCCGTGTACGAGACGGCGGGAACCACCACGTAATATATTATGAAGACCGTTTCGATCATCATTCCGACGTATAACGAAGCGAAAACAATCCAAACGGTACTTGACCGCGTCATCGCCGCGGACACGTCCGGCTGGCGAAAAGAGATCATCGTCGTCGATGACGGGTCAAGCGACAATACGATGGACATCCTTGCGCCGTACGCAAAAAAAGTGAGTATCCTCAAAACGCCGGTAAACAGCGGCAAGGGGAGTGCCGTCTCCCTTGGGCTTTCTCACGCAACCGGAGACGTCATCGTCATCCAGGATGCGGATCTTGAATATAGCCCGGACGATTACCCGACACTTCTTGCGCCGTTTAAGAACGAGCGCGTATCCGTCGTCTACGGGTCGCGCTTCCTGGGGCCACACCTTTCCACCATGTTTGTCTACGAGCTTGGGAACAAATTCGTGACGCTTGTCACGAACCTCCTCTATAACACGAACATTACGGATATGGAAACGGGATACAAGGCGTTTAGGAGGAGTACCGTTGAGAAGTTCCGTATAGCGGCCCGGCGGTTTGACTTCGAACCGGAAATAACGGCGAAGTTGCTTCGGAGCGGAAACCAGATTTACGAAGTGCCGATTTCCTACTTCGGGAGAAAATTTTCCGAGGGGAAGAAACTGACGTGGCGGGACGGCGTCGTGGCACTTCTGACACTCATCAAGTACCGATTCTGGTACCCCGATCATTCATGAAAAGAATTCTGGACAGCGCGACAAAGGCCTTAACGCATCCGCTCATGAAAAATAGCGCCGTCGTATTTATCGGTACGATGGTCGCGAACGTATTTTCCTATGGGTATCATCTCATCGTCGGCAGGCTCTTGGGACCCGAACAGTACGGGGAACTCGCCTCATTGTTTTCGTTTTCCTATATTCTGAACGTCCCCTCGTTGGTTCTCACGACCGTGCTGACTAAACACATAGCGGAATTCCGTTCGCAGAACGAAACGGGAAAAGCAAAATCATTAAGTATCCGGGTTATGAAGTGGTTATCGTGGGTCATCGTGTTGGGAACGGTCGCGATCGTCCCGTTCTCCCCGTTCTTGGCTGACTTTTTACACATACGGCATCCGTCAGCCGTATTCTTTACGTTTCTCACGTCCGCACTATGGTTATTTACCGTCGTGCAGTCAAGCTTGCTTCAAGGGTTCCAGCGTTTCCTTCCCGCGATGGTTCTGACAAACATCAGCGTCATTTTCCGTCTTATCGGAGGGACAGTCGGCGGAATGATGGGTATGCTTGAAACGGTTATCGCAGGATTCGTAACCGGTTTATTGGGACTTGTTGCTTATTTTTTCCCGCTTTCGTTTGTGTACCGCGCAAAGGCTATACCCACGGGCCTTGCGAAAAAGGACGTGTTCGCGTATTCGTGGCCGTCACTGGTTACGATGTTGGGGATCACGTCACTGTATAGCATTGACATCATGCTGGCCAAACACTACCTGCCCCCCGTCGAAGCCGGTTTTTATGCCGCGCTTTCCGTGATGGGAAAAATCATTTTTTTTGCGTCATCGAGCGTTTCTTTCGTATTGTTTCCGGTAGTTGCGGAGCGCACGAAACAGCGTGAGCAATCGGCAAAACTCGTCTATTTTGCCCTGTGTGCCGTCGCGGCCGTTTCGTTCGGAATCACCACAATCTATACTGCATTTCCCGATTTTTCGTTGTCGTTGCTTTTCGGCGACACGTACCGGATGGCTTCAACGCATCTGGGTATGTTTGGCGCGTTTATTTCGTTTTATTCACTATCTTACCTACTTGCGACAGTGCTTCTGGGTTCGGGAAAACTGCTCGTTTGGTTATTCGTAAGCATTGCCTCCGTCGTACAGGTTGTTTTGATCGTGCTTTTTCACCGGGATATCCCGACGATACTTTCGGTTAACGCGGTGACGCTCGCAGGATTATTTGTGAGCCTTTTGTTATACTATCGCCATGCGCTCAAAGAGCACTAAGTTGTTGTCTCTTATCATCCCCGTCTACCACCAGGAGAAGACTATCAGGAAACAGCTCCAGAAAATTCTGGGCGAGCTGGCGACACTTTCGACCCCGTATGAAGTTATCGTTGTAGTTGATGGGATGGATGATCATAGTTTCGAGGAAGCAATGAAAGTCCGGTCGCCCAATCTTTCGGTTACCGGGTATAAGACAAACCACGGCAAGGGATATGCCGTCCGGTTCGGGATGGGCAAAAGCCGCGGGGACGTCATCGGATTTCTGGACGCGGGCGGTGACCTGTCAGAAATCGGACTCACCATGATGATTGAACATTTCAAGTGGTACAACGCGGATATCATTATCGGCAGCAAGCGGCATCCCGTATCAAAAGTGAATTATCCCTTTGAACGGAAGGTGTTGTCATGGGGATACCAGCAGCTTGTCCGGTTGTTATTCGGTCTCAATGTCCGGGATACCCAGGTAGGGATGAAACTCTTCAGACGCGAGGTGTTGGAAGACGTGTTGCCCCGGTTGGTCGTCAAAAAATTCGCGTTCGATATTGAAATACTGGCCGTCGCGCGTCATCTGGGGTATTCGCGGATTTTCGAAGCTCCCGTTGAGCTGAATTTTACCGGCATGTCTAGTATCACCTCGCGCAGCCTCTGGGGAACGATTACGGCGATGTTGTGGGACACCGTTGCCGTATTTTACCGCCTACGGATCCTCAGGTATTACGATGATCTCAATAAGAGGAAGTGGCGGTTCGACCCCGAGCTCAACTTCAAGGTAGCTATTCCTTAAGGCCTTGAAGGCAATTGCTGCCGAAGACTCATGGTAACGTCCGTAATTTGTAGGGTTTTGTTGTTGTACTCGAATGCATATATTTCTTCAGGTTTTAGCTGTTCCGATTCATACGTTCCAATAAAGTCTTCGTACGAATCAAAATACCCCAATGCCACCGGCCCGTCTTTCGCATAACCCGGACCATTCCATAACTTGGCCTGCTTTATCAGGGTTTCATAATGGTGCTGATCATTGAGTGCGAACATAAACATATATCCGATACCGAATTGGAGCGGGATCCGTTCGTCGAGCGATACGAATACCGCCCGCTTGCTGACATTCGGATATGTCGCTCGTATTTGGGTAAATACGGATTTCACTAAACTGCTGCGGGGTTGGTATACGACACGCATCATCCGCTGTGTCTGATAGATATTTGCGGCAACCTGGGTAACGATTGCCAGAGCGATAACTGCCCGAAAGAAAGCAGAATGCGTTGCCTTGTATATGGAGACATAAAGAAGGGCCATGAGCGCTGCAGCGCCGAACGCGGGAACGTAATAATGCCGGGATTCCATAGAGAGGGGTGCCGGAAGTATGGAGTAGGGTAGGTAACTGAGGATCAAATATGCGAAAAGTGAGGTAAGGAGTGTTCGCTCCGGTGATATTTTTGGCACACTGCGAAACCAGTATGCGCCTATTCCAAGGAGCAAAGCTGTGATGCTGCCCGAAATGAAGACAAACAACTTGCGTTCGGTAACGGTACGGATAAAAGGCAGAATGAGCCGCAGATCGATGAGTAAAACATGATACCCGTTGAGGTAAGAAAGTATTGAACGTGTCAGTTTCATTATCCATTCCGAAGACGTGAATGATGACGCGATCGCCGTGGGAATAAGGCGAACGTAGGAACGCGAGCTTTGGATAATAAGGTCGACGCTTATCGGAGACCCTTCGTATGCGGAGTGCGGCGAGTAGCGCTGGAACAGGAATCGAAGGAGCCAGTACGCAAGAAACGGGACGCCCAAGACTCCGATCACACGGCGAAGTTGCTTCCGCCGCAAGACATAAGTAGTCGCTGCGTAAAACGCGAATAGGAATATCGCATCCTCTTTGAATAGCATCGCGATAAACAGGAGCGCTGAGGATGCAATGAGTGACCGAATACGTTCCCTCACAAGGAAGTTATAGAAAAACGTGATCGACAATAGGATGAGTGTGGCAGCCGGTAGCACCGAAGGAGATACCGATGCGCTCGTAACCGCCTGCTCCGGCGTGTTCAGCGTTGCGAAGAGAATTGCTGCGAGCATGCCGGTGGCTGCGTGTTTTGTGATCCGACCGATTAAGTTGGAGAGCAGGAATGCATTGAGTGAATGAAGGACGATGCCGATCCAGGCGTAACCTGCATAATTTAACCCGAACAGTGTAAATAGTGATAAATTGGTAAGAGACGTCAGCGGGATGAAATGGAAGCCGCTCACCCGCATTAACGTCTCCCACCCGTACCGGTACGCGTAGAGAATTTTTCCGAACGCACCCCATTCGTCCTGCAGGAAATACAGATTCCAAACGCCAAAATAGGAGAAGGTCACGAGTATTCCGAGAAAGATGAATTGGATGAATGAATGTGCTGCAAGCCGCTTAATCATTGCTGTCGATATTATACGAAAAAGCCGGCAAATAGTCCGTAATTAATCGGAGTCGTTCTTCTTTTCAGTTTGCGCCTGAGGCGCTATACTGCAAGCACTATGAACATCGTCATAACCGGTGGAGCCGGATTTATCGGAAGCAATGCCGCGTCCCGGTACCTGACGGCTGGCAACCGGGTGACGGTGTTTGATAATCTTTCCCGCAGGAACACTGATAAGAATCTGGCCTGGCTTAAAACATTGGGGGGGAATTTGTCTTTTATTAAGGGAGACATCCGTTCGGGAGAGGACGTGTCTAAGTTGACTGGCTTTCTTCGCGATGCTGACGCCGTATTGCATTTGGCCGCGCAGGTTGCGGTTACGACATCCGTGATGAATCCCCGCGAAGATTTCGAAATCAATGCGCTGGGCTCGTTAAATATGCTCGAGGCAATGCGAAACGCGGAAAGCCGCGCGAAATTCATCTACTCCTCAACCAACAAGGTGTACGGCGGCATGGAAGACCTTGGTGTAATTGAAAAGAATGGGCGTTACGCATATGAAGATCTTTCCTTCGGGGTGCCGGAGTCGCGCCAGCTGGATTTTCATTCCCCCTATGGCTGCTCGAAAGGGTCAGCGGATCAATATGTCCGTGATTATTCGAGGATTTACGGGCTGGATACGGTTGTCTTGCGTCAATCCTGTATTTACGGACCCCGCCAGTTCGGGGTAGAGGATCAGGGATGGGTTGCGTGGTTTATCATAGCGACGGCATTAGGAAAATCGCTCACGGTGTACGGGGACGGTAAGCAGGTGCGTGACCTTTTGTATATCGATGACCTGTTGAATGCGTACGATGCGGTTATTGCGGCCGGGGACAAAACCCGCGGGGGCGTCTACAATATCGGCGGGGGACCGGAGCATACGTTATCGGTCTGGTCCCAATTCGGACCGCTGCTTGAGAAGCTTTTTGCAAGGAAAATTTCCGTGACCTTTGCCGATTGGCGCCCGGGAGACCAGAAGATATTCGTTGCCGATGTGCGTCTTGCACGGGAAGCATTCGGATGGGAACCCAGGGTTGGTGTCGCCGATGGAGTCGAGCGGCTCTATCACTGGATCACCGGCAATCTCTCGATCTTCGGGTAATCCCCTATGGATATCTTGATCCTCAATTGGAAAGACATAAAAAATCCCGATGTCGGCGGTGCGGAAATCATCCTTTACGAGCTATCCAAACGGCTGGTTGCCGACGGACATACTGTCACCTGGTTTTGCCGATCATTTCCGGGTGCATTGCCCTCGGAAGTAATCAACGGTATCCGGGTTATCCGGCGCGGTAACAGGTATACGGTGTATTGGCAGGCGTATGTTTACTACCGATCACTCAAAAAAAAGCCGGACCGAGTGCTGGATTGCGTCAACACGATTTGCTGGCAGGCGCCGCATTACGTACCCGTCGACAAGCATATAGCTTACGTCAACCAGTTGGCCAGGGAGGTCCTGTTCTACGAACTTCCGTGGGGCATATCCCATATGGCGTTTCTACTTGAAAGATTGGAATATTTTACTTATCGCCGGTCTCGGTTCCTTTGTTATTCGGAAAGTGTCGCCAACGATCTGGTGACCTTCGGAATTCCTACTCGGCATATCTCGACGTTTCCCATAGGTATCGATACGGAGCGGTATGTTCCGGGGGAGAAATCACCCGACCCGCTTTTTTTGTTCGTTGCCCGGTTAACTCCCATGAAGCGTCCGGACCGCTGTGTTGCGGCAATGCGTACCGTGGTTTCGAAATATCCCAATGCAAAGCTCGCCATCGTCGGCTACGGTCCGATGGAACGGACGCTGTTGCGGATGATTAAGCGCAATAAACTAACCGGCAACGTACAATTAGTTAATCGTGACCATCTGTATTTCGATAAACACCCCAAAGACCAAAAGGTGAAACTGATGCAGGCGGCATGGGCGCTACTTCTGCCATCCGTTAAAGAAGGATGGGGTTTGGTCGTTACTGAAGCCGGGGCGTGCGAGACTCCCAGCATCGTGTCGCATGTGACCGGGCTTATCGATTCGGTTAAGAACGGGCAAACGGGTATCGTGCTTACCCAGGACCCTTCACCCTCCGAATTATCAGACGCAATGATATCGATTATCGCCAATGATAAGCGCCGCGTGTCGCTTTCCCAGAATGCCCGCAAGCGCGCAATAACATACACCTGGGACAAAAGTTATGCGAAGTTTAAGCAACTTATAAAAAAATAAACATGAGGACTCCGAAGATATCCGTCGTTATCGCGACATTCAATTCCGAAAAGACTATTTCCGAATGCTTGGAGAGCGTTGCGCGCCAGCAATACCCCAAAGAGGCAGTTGAAATCATACTAGCGGACGGCGGCTCTCAGGATGGGACGTTTGCCGTCGCAAAGAAATTCGGTGCGCGGGTTATGCGAGTGCCCAAGGACAAGCAGGGTGCGGAATACAACAGAGCGGTCGGTGCACATGCTGCTAAAGGGGAGTTACTGCTGTTTTTGGACCATGACAACGTACTGCCGCATACAAACTGGTTGATGCGGATGGTCCAGCCTCTCATTGACGATAAGAAGATCATTGGAGTGGAAACGTTGCGGTATGCCTACCTAAAAAACGATTCGTATATCGGGAGGTATTTCGCACTTTTCGGCGTCAATGATATCTTCGCCTATTATGTGGGGAAAGCGGATCGGTTGTCGTATTTCCATGACTTGCCGTCATCGTATGGCGTATTCAAGAAAGCGCGGGTGACGGAAAAGGCGGAGTATTTTGTCGTCGATTTTGCCAGAGACGCAATACCTACGCTGGGATCGAACGGTTTCCTTATTCGGAAAGAGATTCTTTTTGCCAATGCCAAGGTTGATCCTGATGAGTTTTTCCACATCGACATCAACGTGGATCTTATAAGAAAAGGTTATGCCAGATACGCATTCATTAAGGATACGCTCCATCATAAAACGGATGAGCGGGGACTTTGGGATTATCTCCGGAGAAGAAAACTGTTCATGGAGCGATATCATTTTGCAAGTTCTTCGAAACGACGATATAGTCTCTTTGAATCAGGGGACTTAGGCAAGACATTCTTGTTTGCTTTCTATGGATTGACCTTCGTTGTGCCTTTTATTGACAGCGTTCGGGGATTCCTGCGAGTTCCTGATTTTGCCTGGTTTTTGAATCCCATCATGAGTTTTTGCATTGTAATTCTTTACGGATTTGTCATAATACAGCGTCAGCTGGGAAAGTATGCAGATAACATCCTGGGCAAATAAGAACGTGCTCATTAGCGGTTCCGGCGGGTTTGTCGGGAGCCACCTGGTTTCGTATTTCCGTCACCGGAAGGCCAGGGTCTTGGGGTTGTCTCGGCACGGGAAAACCGGCAGCGATACGGTAGCTCTCGATATTACGGATTTCGGAAAACTGAAAAAAGTCGTCGAAACATTCCGTCCCGACGCATTTTTTCATTTGGCAAGCGATGCGATCGTAGAATCCGGGCAAACGGATCCCTATCGGACGTTTCACAACAATATCATAAGTGCCTTGAATGTACTTGAGATAGCCCGTACCGCAAAGATTCCCCGGCTCATTATGGCGAGTACGGTGCACGTATACGGCGATTCCCCGATACCGTTTAAGGAAGACGAACCGGCAAGGCCTTCAAGGCCGTACGAAACCAGCAAGACGGCAACAGATCTAATTGCACAGTCGTATGCGGATACATACGGGCTTCCTGTGCTTATTCCGCGGTTCGTCAACATTTATGGTCCGGGGGACCCCAACATGACGCGTATAATCCCCAAGACCGTTACAACGATTATAAACGGGAAACAGCCAACGCTTTGGGGCGGGAGGGCAACCCGGGATTATCTTTACATAGATGACGCGTTGCGGGCATATGACCTCCTGGGAAAAATATCCGATACACAGATTGAAAGGAACCGGATTTTTAATTTTGCAACCGGCCGCCCGGTTACGGCGAAGCAACTCATTGAGACGATACTGAAACAAATGGATGCCAGTGTGCCGATACGGAAAGTGGAGGAAGCCCGGGAACATGAACTGCTGCGGCAGGATGTGAGTTTCAGGAAAGCGACCTCGGTACTTGGTTGGACACCAAAGACGGATCTTGTTGCAGGGCTAACCCAAACGATCGCCTGGTACAGGAAACACAATTTGGAAAACGAGCGCAAGTAATGCCAGAAAACACGGACTTACTCATTGTCATACACTCACTATTCACGGCTAAGGAAGAGCCCGTGAGCGGTACGGGATCCTCCCTATTTGAACTATTCGACATCAAGCATATTCCGTATACCTGTTACCACTTGCCGATCTTTGGTCAAGCCCGGGTTGTAGAGGTTTCGAACGCTCGGGGAATAGTGAGCCGGATAAGGGGGAAAAGAAGCCCCGCGTCGTTTTTGCGGCGGATTGTGTTCGAGGGAATAACCGTGCTAACACGCCTCATGAAAAATCCGGTTCGTGTGTATATCGGCATCGACCCGCTGAACGCCCTGTGGGGAATAATTGGGAAGCTAGTATTCCGGCGGGTACGGACGGTTATTTACTATACGGCTGATTACGCGGAGGCGAGGTTTGATAATGCGGTGATGAATGCTATATATCATGCCATAGACCGACTGAGCATCCGCCTTTCCGACCAGGTATGGAGCGTATCAAAGAAAATTTTTGCATTACGGACCAGGCAGAGAGTGCCGGCGGAAAAAAACTATTTCATTCCGAACGCTCCGATCAATGTCGTTAAGGGGAAGGGTAAACATGATAAATTTGCCCTAGTGTGCGTCGGGACGTCAGCGAAAGCTTTGGATTTTGACATAGTCCTTGACGCATTGCCCGCAATCGCCAAATCATATCCGCGCGTGACGTTCCATGTGGCGGGAACGCAGAACTTTCCGGAGAATATAGCACAAAAAATGCAGCGTCTTGCGCGTAAAGGAACCGTGGTGCTCCATGGACCGTTATCGCACGACGAAGCGATGGCGTTGCTTTCAAAGTCGGGAATCGGCCTTGCTCTATACAAGGACGCCGAGCCGTGGACAGCATTCGGCGACTCCATGAAAATTCGTGAGTACTTCGCAGCAGGACTGCCGGTCATATCGACAAACGTCGTGCCAACAGCCGAAGATGTCCGAAATTTTGGATGCGGGGTGGTCATTACGGCATCAGAAGAAAAATTCTTATCGGCAATAAACCAAATATTATCCGGCGATACGTATGAGCGGATGCATAAGGGTTCCGTGAAAGCCGCGACCGCGCTAAGCTACCCGAAAATGGTTCGAAAGCCATTGTCTTTGGTTGGGGTTACCGTATAATAGGAACGCGTATGAAAACTGTACTTGGTGGAAAACGAATACTTGTCACCGGCGGCACCGGGTCGTTCGGCAAGATGTTCGTTCGGAAGCTCCTGGATTTCAACCCGGAACAGGTTATCGTTTTTTCCCGGGACGAGAATAAGCAGGGATCGATGGAACGTGAGATTTCCGGCGGGAACATCCGGTATGTCCTTGGTGATGTCCGGGATTATCAAAGCGTCCGTTCCGTTATGCGCGGCGTTAATATTGTCGTCCATGCAGCAGCGCTCAAATGGATACCCCAGGTCGAATACAATGTCTGGCAGGGTATTCAGACGAATGTCGTCGGAGTCCAGAATATTATAGAAGCGGCCAAAGACGAGGGTGTGGAAAAGGTTGTCGCGTTATCCACGGATAAGGCCGTTGATCCGGTGAATGCCTACGGCATGACGAAAGCGCTTCAGGAGCGGCTCATTACGACAGCGAACGTTTCGAATCTGAAGGGCTGCCCAGTCTTCGTATCGACACGATACGGTAACGTGCTGGGTTCACGGGGGTCAGTCGTCCCGCTCTTTCGGTCGCTTATCGACAGGGGATTGCCGATTACCATAACCGATCCTTCCATGACGCGTTTCGTGATGACCCTGGAGGATAGCGTCGCCCTAGTGTTGGAAGCGTTATCCAAAGGTGTTGGCGGGGAGGTGTTTGTCAAGAAAATGCCGGCGCACACCGTTGGGGATATCGTCGATATTATGCTTTCGGAAGTTCCGAAGGACAAACGACGCGTGGATAATATCGGCATCCGTCCGGGAGAAAAAATTCATGAGGTGCTCGTGAGTGAATCGGAATCGCTCCGCACCATAGATATGGGTAAGTATTACGTCATTCTCCCGCAGATAGATCTTCCCAACATCAAAGAAGCGTATAAAACCCAAAAAAGGATCGGTCCGGTTGTTTACGCTTCCAATACGACCTCCCGAATTTCAAAGGAAGATCTGTCCGCTATGATGCGCGGGGAAAAACTCCTCTCAGTATGAAGATTTGTGTCACCGGAGGAAGCAGCTTCGTAGGATTGCATCTTATCCGTCATCTGGTTGCCTCAGGTCATAAACCGCACGTGATCGTCAGAAAAAACGATAAAGAAATTGACGGAGCAATATATGCACACTGTGACATTGCCGACGCTAAGTCGCTTGCAGCCGAAGTGCAGGGATGTGAGATTTTAGTTAATCTTATTGGCCGGTTTTTACCGCCATTTTCCGAGCAACTGGAATCAAATGTGGTTGCTGCAGCGAGAATATTTGAGGCTGCTGTTGTCTCGGGAGTCCGCCGCGTCATCCATGTATCGGCAGCAGCAGTGTATGGTGTCACAACGGCAAGCGTAATTCCTGATGAACATGCCGTGCCCGAACCCACGACATCATATGCCAAATCCAAGTTGCTTGGTGAGGAAGCATTAAGATACATCGCTGAAAAACAATCGTTTGAAGCGGTCATACTCCGGCCGACAAACATTTATGGCAACGACGCACACGCGGGGGTGATCCACTCGCTCCTTAGCTCGCTTGACCAAAAACGGGAGCTCACCGTTACCGGCGACGGCAAGCAGATGCGGGATTTTGTACATGTGGATGACTTTTCCCGAGCGGTTACGGCCGTAATTTCCCACGCGCATCCAAGTCCCATATATAACGTAGCATCGGGTGATGTCTATTCGCTCGGAAGCCTTGCCGGTCTTATGGAAGAGCTGTCACCCGTAAAACCCGCGATAGTAAAGCGGGAAGAAGCGTCGGAACACGTGCGGCACCTTCTGGCCGATTCGTCACGTATAATGGATGAAACCGGCTGGAAGCCTGTTCATACCGTGAAAGACACATTGCGTTCATTACTTGCCGCATCATGAAATTACTCCAGTTCCTCATTTCGGGAACCCCCGTTTACCCGCACTGGCTCGAGTTTCGGAACATGTATACCGGGAACGCTAGGATGTTTCGATATGTCCGGGGGAAAGTCCTTGAGACCGGGTGCGGTAATGGGGAAAACAAAGCGCGCATACTCGAACACGCAGGATCGCGAATCACGAAGTATATCGCAACGGACTATTCCTCCTGGGATGATATCTTCGTCCGCTACAATAAACGGACGAACGTATTAGGACTTCTTTCCGAGTACCTGTACGGCAGAAAGAAATCAAATGATTCTGTTGATGAAGTAGCCGACGCGATGAACCTCAAGTACGCTTCGAACTCGTTTGATACGTATTGTTCTTTTGAGGTGTTGGAACATATTCCTGATCCTGATAATTTCTTTTCTGAGGCATCGCGTGTGTTGAAGCGCGGCGGGCATATGATTATTTCCGTCCCGTATTACTACCGCGAACACAGCGAAGGAACGGGATTTGACTACTACCGGTATACGAAATCATGTCTGACGCTGATGGGGAAGCGGCACAAGTTAAAGGCTGTATCCATTAGGACAAGCTCATTTTTTGGGACCTCAATGGCTGCAGGTGCTAATCAATATCTCATTCGAAAAATAATGGAGTCCGGATGGCTGGCGCGAATCCCGCTGCTCATTCTGTCCCCGTTCGTTTTTTTCATAACCAACACAGCTGGGTACCTCATCGACTCGGTCGACCACGATGAACGGTACGCGACAAGATTTCATGCCGTGTTCAAAAAGACGTGACCCGCTCCGTATTTTTCGTGGCGTCGTATTAGTAATGTGTCGAATCGAAGTTGACGTTCCGGAATAAATTCCCTAGTATTAACTTCGTTATGGTAAAAGCCAATATGAGCAAAAATACGCAAAAACAGGCATTGGTATTGGGTGCGGGCGGATTCATCGGTGGGCACCTGGTTAAACGACTCAAACGGGATGGTTTCTGGGTCAGGGCGGCTGATATCAAGCGTCACGAATACTCCGAAAGTCCTGCGGACGAATTCATGTTAGGCGACCTTCGGGATCAGAAATTCTGCGAAAAGGTATTTGACCGGGCGTTCGATGAGGTGTATCAGCTTGCCGCGGATATGGGAGGCGCCGGCTACATATTCACCGGAGATCACGACGCCGACGTCATGCATAATTCCGCTCAGATCAACTTAAACGCGCTTCATTACGGCCGGCTCGCAGGCGTTAAGAAAATATTCTTTTCCTCATCCGCGTGCATCTACCCGGAACGGAACCAGATGGATCCCGATAACCCGAACTGCGAAGAATCGTCCGCCTATCCTGCGGCACCCGATAGCGAGTACGGATGGGAGAAAATATTCGGCGAGCGAATGTATCTGGCATACGGCAGAAATTACGGCATGGATGTCCGCATTGCACGCTTCCATAATATTTTCGGGCCGGAAGGAAGCTGGAACAATGGGAAGGAAAAGTCGCCGGCCGCCATGTGCCGGAAAGTCGCCCAGGCAAAAGACGGAGCTTCCATTGAGATGTGGGGTGATGGCCTGCAAACCAGGTCTTACCTTTACATCGACGAATGTTTGGAGGGAGTAAGAAGGCTCGTGGACAGTAACTTCACCGGTCCGGTGAACATAGGATCGGAGGAAATGGTGAGTCTGAACGATCTTGCTTCGATGGTGATGAAAATTGCGGGAAAGAAACTCGCGATTGACCATGTCAAAGGCCCGTTGGGTGTCCGAGGCAGATCCTCGGATAACCGATTGATCCGAGAGAAGTTGGGCTGGGAACCCACATACAAACTATATGACGGCCTCGTCAAAACATACGCATGGATTGAGGATCAGGTAAAGAAGGGCGCCAAAGACAAATAACTTCCCAAAAACCTTACGCATGAAGACAAATCTTGTCATCGGTTCTGATGGATTTATCGGGAAACCGTTCTGTCGGTTTTTGGAGGATAAAGGTGAAAAGGTCATTCGCTTCGATATCAAGCATGGCGAAGAGGAGGATGCCAGGTTCAAGAAGCTGCCGCTTACTGATGTCGGTTACGTCTATTTTTTGGCCTGGGATGTCGGCGGCAGCAAGTATCTCTACGAACCGAAGCTTCAAAAGAATCAATTACAGTGGAACCTCTCATTAATGAAGAACGTCTTCGACCAGTTGGAGGCGGCAAAGATAAAGTTCATGTTTGCTTCAAGCCAATTGTGCGAGGAAGTCGATACCGTTTACGGCGTCACGAAAAAGCTCGGTGAAGTGTGGACGGAGCTTCTGGGTGGGGTATCGGTCAGGATTTGGAACGCATACGGATACATGGAGGATGAAGGGATTAAGAGCCACGTTATATCCGATTTTATTTACCAGGCTTTGCGGACTAAAACAATTACTATGATGACCGACGGGAACGAATGGCGGCAGTTTACGCACATTACCGACTTGTCCCGCGCATTTTATGCGTCGCTTCATACTACCGATTTACGGCGCAGTATCTATGACGCGTCAAGTTATGAATGGGTCAGAGTCATCGATATTGCCAATATGATCGCACAAAAAACTGAGGCAACGGTCATTCCGGGCCAAGGAAAAGGTCATGATCCGCACCCCTCCGATAATATGGGTCGGATACCCGGTTGGCTCCCGACGATCGAGTTTTCGGCAGGTATCGACCAGATGATTTCGGAAGCAAGATCAAAGATCTGACGCATGAGAGACTCAATACCCGGCCTCTCAAAAAATACGACCGTTCTCTTTGCCACTTTTTCCTTATGGACCGGGGGCAGACGCATGCCGACGAATGGAAGTGTCGAGCCGCTTCGGGATTTTTTGGTGCCCCGCATCAGAAAACTCGTTCTTATTGACCAGCTGGTACCCAGCAGCGAAACCGTGCTTCACAAAATTGAGGTATACACAAACAGCAATCACCGCTTCGTACCGTATAAACCGTCCTGGTGGTTCTTGCTTTTGTCTCCGGTATTGCGCGCGAGGAATACGAACGGCACGCACATTAGTTTCAAAATACGGGACTTTTTGTCGATCATCGACTGGACGCTTCGGGATCAAACGGTTTTCGATTATTTTATCGGTCTTGAGAGCATCAATACCATTGCAGGGATAATCCTGAGAAGAATGGGGAGAGTACGCAAGGCCATATACTACGTTTCGGATTATTCTCCCTATCGGTATAAGCGACGATGGTTCAATTGGCTGTATCTTGCCTTTGATAGGTTCTGCGCAAAGCATGCGGATTATATTTGGGACGTATCTAAAGCCATTCATCCTGCAAGAATCCAGGCGGGATTGCGTGACGGGGAGGCAGCCCCAGTCATACATGTGGCAAACGGCCTGTTTCCCAATCAGATACGGATAAGCCCGTTAGGTAAAATCAAACCGCATTCCACTGTATTTATGGGGACGGTCGGCCCGGAAAACGGACCTGATGTGGCTATTCGGGCGCTCTCAAGGATTCGAAAAAAATATTCGGATGCTACTCTTCATATAATCGGCGGGACCGAGCAGAGCTTCGCATGGCTTAGGCCGATCATCCGTGATTATAAACTCGAGGAATCGGTGAAATTCTACGGATTCGTTCCCGACGCGGAAAAAATGTCCGAGATCATGCGCTCGTGTGCGGTCGCGGTCGCGCCGTACCGGTCTATGAAAGGCTCACCGCGCTATTACGGCGACGCGGGAAAAATCCGGGCGTACTGTGCAGCGGGGCTCCCGATCGTAACGTCAAAGGTGCCGCCGCTTGGTCGAGAAATGGCGGCGCAGGGCGCAGCGGTGGCCGTGGACGACGACGATAAGCATTTTGCGGATGCGATCCTACAGATACTTGCCGACAGCAAGCGCTACATGCAAATGCGTAAGCAAGCGATTAGAATAGCAAAGACGAATACCTGGGAACACCAATTCTCACGGGCATTCCGGCAAATGAACGGTAGTTGACCAGTCGGGATAAGGACGTTATGTTGAGCGCACTTCGTAAGGTATTATTTGATTTCGTTATCATTGCGGTGATTTCGTGCATCCCGCTTCTGTGGTTACCGGATGGGAAGATTCTTACCGGACATGACTCAGGATACCCCATCAATGTTCTCGAGGCATTTAAGAACCGTTTCTACACGTGGAACAGCCAGGACAGTTTCGGACTGGACAACACGACGAGCATCAGCGTCATCCCCATTTTATCCATTCAGGCATTGGCATCGCACCTTGGGTTATCCGTTGCCGATTCTGAAAAGGTCGTTTTTGTATTTTGGTTTTTTGCCATGCAAGCCGGCATGTATGCTTTGGCGTACTCGCTTAGGGAAACGTTTCCCTATCGGTGGTTTCCTCTGCTTGCTTCGGTGTTGTATGTATTTAACTTTTATCTCTTAGCGCTCTGGCGGTATGCTGCAGGTACGACATTTTCCGCATACACGGCGTTTCCGCTGACACTCATGGTCGGATTCCAATTGTTCCTCACAAATGCGTCTTGGATCCGGCTGAGCATACTGCTTTCCGTCATCCTTTTTGTATTCAACGGAGGCGGCGGCTTGAGTATTCCCTTATTTGGCGGATTACTGGTTGGCATTTTCTGGTTAATCGCATATTTTGTGTGGCTTGAGGATTCAGGCAAGCGGCGGAAGCTTCTTATAAGGACGACAAAATTCGTGGCGGGAACGCTTGGTATAAGTCTTGTCTTAAACGCATATTGGGTACTGCCGTTTTTTTATTACGTTATCGTGAATTACTACTCGGAACTTTCCGCCAAAGGGGGCAAGGCGGCGGTACTGATGTGGACGCATTCGGTCAGTACGTATACCAGTATCAGCAATCTTTTAAGGCTACAGGGGTTTCCCGATTGGTATAACAATCCCGCACATCCGTACGCGAATTTCTACCTTCAGAAACGCCTGCTCATCTTTGCCAGCATGCTCATTGCTCCCGCGGCATACGCGTCTCTGTATCTTGCGCGAGTAGTGCGGCAGAAGAAAATAATCCTGTATTTTTCAGGGCTGTCGATTTTAGGAGTATTTTTGCTGCAGGGTCTCATCCGCCGACGGGTTGGCTCTATTCACTGTTCATGTTGTACGTCCCGGGTTTTGTAGTATTCCGGTCAGCTCAGTATAAATTCATTCCCGCGCTATTACTGTCGTTTGCGATCCTTATTTCGTTTACCGTCAATTATCTTATTACGGAAACGCCGATCGTTGCACGGATGAATCCGCGTGTGCGATCCCTATTCTCATTAGTCGCGGTGTTTGCCGTGATCGGTACGGTCATGTTGTATCATTTTCCGTTTTTTGGGAAAGATTTTTTCTTTTATAACAAGTATCTTTCCACTCTGCTGTCCGTGCCGAAGTATGTTTTGTCATATGACGCGTGGAGCCAGAGCAATATGGACGATGAAGGAAGGACGCTTATCCTTCCGAGGTTCAACTCCACCTGGAAAGCGGCGCTTTATGACTGGGGATATTTCAGTTTGTATAGTCCGTTCAACCTGATTACTCCGAAGCCCTTCGTGCAGTATTCGTACTTTCTTAACGAAAGTCAGTTTGCTTTATTCAACCGGCTAGCCCGCGAAATGCCCAAAAAATCAGTTATCGCCGAACGTCTGAAAGCGCTATTTCAGATTCGGCATGTGTTGCTTGCCGGAGATTTAAGTTTCAAAAATGCCGATATGCCCGCTGAGTCACCTGAGGTTTACCGCGCCTTATTGACCGATAACAGTCAATATCCGAATGTGTGGAATGAGGGTCCGTGGTCGGTCTACGCGGTTTCGGGATATAAGAAACAGAAGATATACGGCGTTACCGGATTGACCGGCGTTTATGGAGGCGGCAATGCCAGTATCGGGGCGATTTTATGGGGGAGGAGTAACTTCATTCACCGGCAAATATTCGGAAAGAGTGTCACAAATCCTGATTTTGGTTCGATCCCGATAACGGATTCCGTGTATAGTATTCCGTGCGTTTCCTGTGTTCTGAACCGCGAGCACCGGGAGATCGTGCCGAAATATACGAATGTCCTGCCCGGGTCACTCATCTACCCTATCAAGCGCTACCGGGAGCGTCTGCCTGAGGAACGCGGGGCATCCGTTCAGACGAAAATCGCAAACCGTTTGGGTCTGACTTCGAAGCGCATCTCCGAACTGGCGACCCTCACCAATAATCACAGCGACATCATGCTTATACAGGGATCAGTCGCCGAGCTTGTCGCCTTGTGGCGGGAGGTGCTTGGCATGACACCAACCGATATTGCCGATAGGAGGGAAGCCGAATTGTTGCTGCAGGTAAATGATTATGCGGTATCCCAGGAACGGATACTCACCAAAATACTTTTAACGGGTTCGTACACAACCGAGCTTTCTTCCCTTTTTACGTTGCTTTCCGAATACACAGGATCTGTACGGTCCATTAAGCGAAACTTTGATCATGCCGTGACATATGAGCTGCCGGATACAGGGCTTAATGGGAACTGGTTCGTCGATTTAAGTTCGCTTCCTGTCAGAAAGGACGGGGCGATTGCGACGCCTACGGAAGTGCGGATCGGTGACCGGCGTATTCATACACCCATGAATCCGAATTCGACGGAGTCGGGGCGATGGGATATCGGCCAAGCGGAAAGCAAACCGCGTGAACGCTTGACGATAACGCTGCCGTCACCTGAAAATCTGATTTCTTCGGTCCGCATAGCAGACGTCACCATTGACGGGCGGAAGCAATCCTGCCAGATCGGATCCTTATACAACTTTTATCATGAACGCCGGTATAAGGTGACCATTTCCAATGCCGCAAAATTTCCGGAGGCTGCAGGGTTATATATCAGGAAGAAAACGATACACGATGGCGCGTTTTCGCTTGACGACGCCCTGGTCAAAGCCGATGCCTTGAACTTCGATCGGTATGCGCAGGAACCGCAGGACGTGATGGTTTCGGGATCAGACGGGGATGAAGCAATATACCTTTATCTCTGCGCACCCAAGGGATTTACAGATACGGCATTTACGGACCAGATATCGTTTTACGAACTTGCGATACCGGAAGTATACGTCCATACCGGGGAATTGCCCCGTGACGATGACATCCGTGTCCGGTACAGAAGAATCGATCAGACCAAATATGAAGTTGATTTAACCGAAGCCGAATTTCCGATGGTGCTTGTCTTCAACGAAAACTACAATGTCATGTGGCGTTTGTCACAAGAAGGATCATTGGCGCCGGTTCCCGCGTATGCAGAGAGTACCCACATGCAGGTGAACGGCTATGCCAATGCGTGGTATCTCAAAGAAAAACCGAAGGGCAAGCTTATCGTCGAGTTCTTCCCGCAGTCATTGTTTTATAAGGGGATAGCTATAACGGCGGCAGCCGTAATTGTGGTACTACTTTATTTTGTTTGGTTCAGAAAAATGGTATGAGGAATGATTGGATATTATTGAAAAAACGTTGGCTTGAATACCAACTTAGTGCGTTTGTCGATGGCGTTGCTTTCGTCCGGAAAAATCTTATAGAAATCGAACTGTTTTTGGCAAGCGCTGTCATCTTAAGTTTCTACAAATACGTTCCGTATATAAATATCCTTATTGATCCGTTCGTATACCAGGCAGGTATCGTACTTGCTGCGGTCGTGATATTCAGCATTGGCGTTAGAGTTGTATTGGTTGGCTTACTGCTTCTGTTATCTCTATCGGTATTTCCCGCTATAAGCAGCAATAACGATGCCGTTGGAATGATCAGTAATATTGCGTACTTTTTGTTGTGTTATGTGTGTATCCGGCTCATAATAGAAATGCGCAAATCCGCGTAACTATGTTCGGCATCATTTCAAGAAAGGGAATCATCGAAACGGAATATCACGTGTCCCTGCTGCTAATAGTACGGGGCCTGTCGATTATCCGTTCCATGCTTCTAAAACTCCGCGGATATGGCATCCAAGCGGACACAATTATCCCCGGCGGCAATGTATTCTTTCAAAGCCACATGCATCATATTAGTGTCGGCAAGATGGTTCGGTTCGGTAGAAATACGAGGCTTGACGCGGGATTCGGCGGGAGGATATCCGTCGGGAACGACGTACTAATTGACGATAACTGTTTTATAACAGCGCAGGGAACGATCTCGATCGGCAATCATGTGCAGATTTCGGCATACAGTTTCATTACGGATTTCAACCATGCGTTTTCGGACAAAGCAGAGACCATTCTCAAACAAGGATACGAAGTGGCGAACGTTGTAATCGGTGATGACGTATGGATCGGAACGCACGCGGTAATTCTGCCGGGCGTTACGGTCGGGAAAGGTTCGGTAGTCGGCGCGGGCTCTGTGGTCACCCGTACCATACCGCCGTACAGCATTGCCGTCGGCAATCCCGCCAAAGTCATCAGGACCAGAAAATGAAAACACTCCGTGAATTCACCCCCCTCGCGATAGCGATCGCGATCCTTATCATTACCTTCAGAAGCTGGTTTGGAAGCGGGATCCTCACTGCTACGGATTTTCCGTATCTCTTTCCGCAACAACTCGCCGGACTTACCGCACCCTCGCCGTGGAATGCCGTTTCCGGTAACGGGCTCGGTGGTACGACGACTGCATCGCTTAATCTCGACCTATATGTTTTCGGGGGAATATCAGTGCTGTACCGGATTTTTCACACATCGTGGCCGCTTATTAGCCGATTGCTCTTTTTTTGGCCCTTTTTGCTGATTGGCGTCATCGGATCGTGGTACCTTTTGCGTCCGTTTAAGAGCGTAGCGCTCCGCTCAGTCGGTACGCTCATCTATATGGCAAATACATACGTGCTCATGATCGCAAGCGGCGGACAGGCCGGCATTCTCCTTGCTTACTCAGTAACACCGTTTGTTATCGGAAGTTTCATTTTCCGCAGCAGATTGCTGTGGACGATCAGCATGTCGGCACTCCTCGTGTTCGACCTGCGGTATGCATACATCATGGCAGGCATTCAGCTCATGTACGGCATGCTGTTTATATCTCCATCTCGCTGGGCGGAAACGGTTCGGGAATTTCTGAAACCTATCGGTATAGTGCTTGCTGTTAATCTGTACTGGCTCATTCCGCTCGTAACGTCTCCGTCGTTTGCAATCCCCGAAGGGTATGGCTCGGTCGGGTGGCTGGATTTCCTAAGCTGGGCGGATTTCTCCAAAACAATTTCTCTGTTGCATCCCAACTGGCCGGAAAATGTTTTCGGCAAGACGTACTTTCTCCGGCCGGAATATCTTGTGATTCCTATTATGGCCTATGCCGTGCTTCTCTTCCGAAAAGGGAGCGGCGAAAAGCGAGGATTGCCGATCATCTATTTTGCCATCCTCGGAATCATCGGGGCATTTTTATCCAAAGGGGTCAAGCCACCTTTGGGAGAGCTCTTCCGCTGGATGTTTGATAACCTTCCGTTATTTTCAGGTTTCCGTGATCCGACAAAGTTCTATGTTCTTGTTGCATTGTCGTATGCCGTGCTCATTCCATATACCATTGCAGGTCTGTCAGCGGCGATTAAGAATCGGGGAGGCAAGGAACGCATTTTCGAATTGGTTATGATTTTTTTGGCGTTCTGGTTAATATTGCTGATTCCGGTTTGGCGTCAAGCGCCCGGCACGTTCTCGAGAATCTCCATGCCATCGGAGTATGTCCAATTTGCCGAAGCGGTATCGTCGGATTCGCGTTTTTCGAGAATTCTTTCAGTCCCACGGCGGCAGCGCTTCCTTTTTGGCGACCAGTCGCATCCCATTGTGGATGCCGAATACCTGTCCCGTACGACGGATACAGAAAAGCTGTTAACGGGTCTTGCCGATCCGTCCGCCGAACGCATGCTTTTGTCATATGCGGTCAAGTACGTCGTTGTACCCACGGACCCGCTGGGAGACGTGTTTCTTACGGATCGCAAATACGATGCCGCTTTGCGCGAACGATACATCAGCGAGCTTGGCAAGCTGCCTTTTCTTACGAGGCTTCCCGATTACGGGGATCTTGCCGTATTCGTGATGAATAGGACATCCGGACATTTCTATCGGGAGCTCGAAAATCTGGATTTTGAGGAGCAGCCATCGAGACGACGCGGCAGCTCAGATTATTCCATATCTTTGCCATCCGGTAACCGGCCGGTTAGGATTGTGTTTTCGGAAGCGTTCAATCCGTCCTGGAAGCTCTGGGACGGTAAGAAGTATTTACAAAGTCATAAGACTGACAGGGGGCTTAATGAATTTACGCTCGAGACGTTTGAAACTTCTGAGATAACGGTGTTATTTGACCGAAGCGATGACTATGCGCGGTCTTTCGCTGTTTCGATTATCGCTGTGGCTTTGCTTAGTATGATTAGCCTTCCTGGCAAGTGGCGGCGGAAATTACTTATCCTCTATATCATGGTGGCCGCCGTTTGGGTCGGTAGCAAGGCAGGCTCACGACCGCATCCAGGATTACTCACCGACAGGAACGTTTCCTATTCTTCGGAATGGAACCTTTCAGTTGATCCCGCAACGGGCGCCGTTTACCGGAACGCCCGGTTCGGCGGCAGCAGGGTAACGTTCGCCGTCCGAAATGCGGACAGCCTGTTTCTTAAGGCCGAGAGCATGAATAAAGTAGAAGGCGAACAAATACTTCGGATCCGTACCGGAAACCGGGAATACCGCTTCGCGTCGCCATTTACCGAGATGGGATTCGAACTGCCGCTTGGACAAGGTCAACAGACGGTTGTCATCGATCTTATTTGCAAGAGTGCCCTTGTTCCTTGTGATGTCCGCCTGACCCGTTTTAATGTCGAGGGAGGGGAGACGGCACCCGAAGCCCACAAGGACATGCCGGTATTTGCCGTGTTTGGCGATTCCATCGCGACATCCTACGGAGAACAGAATTTTACCTACAGGCTTGCCGACCGGCTTGGATACCGCCTGCATAACGCATCGGTGTTCGGATCGACGTTGCTTCCCGCGTCCGGGTGGGATCATGCGGGGGGAAGGGTGGATAGGGATATTATCCGTTTTAAGCCGGATCTTGTGCTGCTTTTCATCGGAACGAATGATTTAGCGCAGCTTGTTCCTGCCGAGGTGTTCGGAAAAGCATACCGTGAATTGATAGCCGCCATTAGGACGGGCAGTCCGGAAACGGATATTATCGCCGCCGGGATCCTGCCGCGGTACGATCTACCGGTTTTTGCGGTCCGGGCATATAACGAAGAAATACGTGCTGCCGCGGCGGCCTTCGAACTACCGTTCATCGACACAACCAGTTGGCTTAAAAAATCGGATTATTCAGATGATGTTCATCCCTCAAAGGATGCGGAAGAGAAACTGTCAGATAGATTCTATGAGACACTTCGGAAAGTTTACCGGTAAAACGCTAATATTACTCCTCATCCCATTCATTGTCGTAACCGCGGCAGTTTCGTATACGCTTTATAATCGCCTTGGTGTTTTCGGATGCGGCGACGAATGTATCAACTACGCCGCCGGGTTTTTTCTCAGTCAGGGCAAAACGCTGTACCGGGAAATATTTTTTAATCACCAGCCCGGTTTGGCGTATCTAAGTGCGGCTATCCAGTCGCTCGTAAAGCCCTCCGGGCTGTATTCATTGGTCCTTTCCCACCGTGCAGTAGTGATGGCTTTTTCGCTATTCTCGGGTATGCTGCTCATTATCCGGTTCGGGGTCCCGGCGTTGTTGTTTTTGATGCTTTACGAAGCGACGAAATACTATTTTTACGGTTACCAATTTATCGGCGAGGCGTTTGCGGTTTACCCCCTGGTTTTTTTAATGAATCTTCTTTGGGACGGATGGCTGGGTAGGCGGATATCCCGTTTTGACGGCTTCCTTTCAGCAGCAGCAACCGCAATGGTCTTTTATGTCCGGGAACCGTATGTTCCCGCAGCCTTTATTATGTTTGCAGGAGTCTTGTGGCAGCACCGGCGACAGAAACGAATTGTCTTCACCGCATTGGCCGCATTCGTGTTGATACTCGCACCCCTCACGCTGCTTCCCATACGGGAGTATTACGAACAGGTCGTCCTTGCGAATTTGCCCGCGGCAACCGGGGGCGCAGGAGCCCTGGGTGTGACACAAGTCCTCCGGTCGATGGCGTATCCGCTGCTCCTTTTCGTGTCGGGGAACTGGACGTTTGTCCGGATGATCGAGATAGGATTGGCGGTACTTTTCTGGGTAGGCAGCATCCTGCTCTTCAGAAAAGCTCCGATAGCGGTAGTCGGAACCATCGTCATCCTTGGGGTTTCGGCAGTCCGGGTGGAACCGCCTGGCAGGATGTTCTATGAGGCGTTCCATATGCTGCCCTGGTATGGGCTCTTCGTGGGTGCGACGGCGCGGATGCTGACGGCGATACCAAACCGCTTGGCGGCGCGAGTGCTTGCTTTGGGGTTTCTTCTGGTTACTGTCTTTGCATGGTTTTCGCCGCAGTCATTTCTTTGGGAACGGGTCGACCGGATGGGTGAGTTTGAATCCCAGTACACCAAATATACGCACTATTCCGAGGCGATCCGTGCGGTTTCGGATCCAACGCACACGTTGTTCTTGGATATGTGGGACGACGTGATCTACTGGGAAGCAAAACGTCCTTCCGCATATCCCCTGAGCCTCTATATTCCGGTCGCATCGGTCTTTGCCGAGTATCGGAATCTTCGTGCAGCCATGTTTTCGGAATCGCCTCCCGACCTCTATTACAGCTGTCCGGCTCTGGCCGGTCCGTTAAACTCGTTGCCCGAAAAGAGGAAACGTGAGTACGTGCAGCTTATTAGCGGGGGAAAGCCGGGTTGTTTATATCTAAAAAAGTCTCTGGTTACGGGATTGTCCGACGCGCAAAAAAGCTGGTTAACGGGACATGACTTCTCCGTTCCGGATGACGGGCCTGTGATACAATGAGCCTATGAACGAGCCTAAAACCGCAGTCGTAACCGGGGGAGCAGGATTTATTGGCAGCCATCTTGTCGATGCGCTTCTTCTAAAGGGATACCGAGTTTTTGCCATAGACAATCTAGTAACCGGTAACGAACGCAACCTTGACGGGGCTTCAAAGAACCCGAACTTCAATTTCATTCGCTACGACGTGACCCAGGACCTTCCGGTTGTCGGCCGTATCGATTATCTCTACCATCTAGCATCCCCGGCTTCGGTTCCCGATTACCAGAAATATGCAGAAGAAACGGCGCTCGTCAATTCCGTCGGGACAAGGACGATGCTTCGGGTGGCAAAGGCGCACAGCGCGAAGTTCCTTTTCACCTCGACGTCAGAAGTCTACGGCGATCCCAAGGAACATCCCCAGAAGGAAACGTATTGGGGAAACGTCAATCCTAACGGTCTCCGTGCCTGTTATGACGAATCCAAGCGTTTCGGCGAAATGATCACCGTGCTCTATGCAAGAAATCACGGCATTGACGCCCGTATCGCCCGTATTTTTAACACTTATGGCCCCCGGATGCGTCCCACGGACGGGAGGGTCGTATCCAATTTCATAACGCAGGCACTTTCTGGCAAATCGTTGACGGTATATGGGGAAGGATCCCAAACGCGATCGTTTTGCTTTGTCAGAGACATGGTTTCCGGGCTTATTAAGCTTATGGAAACGGAGGGCGCCCGCGGGGAAGTTGTTAATTTGGGGAATCCCGAGGAATACACGATGATAGATCTTGCCCAAAAAATCCTCACCATGACCGGGTCCGCATCAGAGATCGTGCATACGGAACTTCCCGTGGATGATCCGATCAAGCGCCGACCTGATGTTGGCAAAGCCGCGTCGCTTCTCGGATGGAAGCCAGAAGTATCCGTTGACAAGGGCCTGAAAGAAACCATTTCCTATTACCGCAGTCTATAAGACTATGAAGCCGCAGGATGCCATATTCTTCCTGGTTTTCGTGGGATTGCTTCTTATGCGCAAGCCGAAGGTTTTGGTGTGGTTTGGTCTGGGTTCCTTGGGGCTTGCGATTCCGCTTTTTGTGACATGGACGTTTTTTACTGCCGAACGTCTGACATGGTACGCCGCCTCCTTCTTTTTTGCGTTCATCCTCATTTCCTTCATAAAGCCCCATACGGTACAATAAGCCGTATGAAGATCCTCGTAACCGGTGGGGCCGGGTATATCGGCAGCCATATGACGCGGATGCTCGTTGCGCGCGGACATACGCCAATCGTACTTGATTCCATGGAGTACGGGCACGCGGAGGCGCTTCCAAGCGGCGTGAAGCTAATAACCGGGAGTGTTGGTGACCAGCAAACCGTTGAACGGCTCCTGGGGGAGCATGAAATGACCGGCGTTCTGCATTTTGCCGGATACATCCGGGTTGAAGAGTCCATTAAGCATCCGGTCAAGTATATGGAAAACAACCTGATTGCCCCGATCGCCCTGCTGGAGGCGATGAAGTCGGCCGGCATAAAATCAATCATTTTTTCCTCAACAGCGGCCGTATATGGTAACCCGCAAACGCCCCTCATTTCGGAAGACCATCCGAAAAATCCGATTTCCCCGTACGGTTTGTCGAAATGGGCATTCGAGGAACTCCTCCGGGTCTATGACCGCTCAAGCGGCATAAAAAGCATTGCCCTCCGGTACTTTAATGCCGCCGGAGCTTCCTTCGACGGGAACTACGGGGAAATGCACGCGGATGAATCGCATCTTATTCCGCTTGCGTGTGCAGCAGCACTTGGGAGACGGAAAGACTTTGCCATGTACGGCACGGATTACGCGACTGCCGACGGGACCGCCGTCCGTGATTACATCCATGTTGAGGATTTGTGCGAGGCGCATATCCTTGCCCTTGAAGCATTACATCGGGGCCATGAAAGCCAGGTATATAACGTCGGCACGGGCGTTGGCGTCAGTGTTGCCGAAGTAGTCTCGGCAATCCGGAAAGAGATCGGTACGGATTTCCCGGTAACGTCGCGCGGCAGGAGAAGCGGAGACCCGGCTGTATTAGTGGCTAACCCCAGCCGGCTCATGGATGAGTTCGGCTGGTCGCCCAAGTATTCCGGCATCGGAGACATCGTCAAATCAGCGCTTTCTTGGCACTCGAATCATCCGGAAGGGTACAAGACATGACCATCGGCATCGACATAAGTCAGATCGCGTTCGTTGGATCCGGGGTCGGGATGTATGTCCGGAATATGGTAGCCTCCCTTGTGCGTATGTACCCCGAACATTCCTTCGTGTTGTTCGGATCGTCATTGCGGAAACGCCGCGTATTTTCCGAATTTGTCAAAACGTTAGAACACCCGGTGAAGCTTGTCGTCTTGCCGCTGCCGCCTACCGTTCTTGAGATGATGTGGAACCGTCTGCACATCGTTCCGGTCGAATGGCTAACCGGGAAGCTTGACGTATTTTGGAGCAGCGATTGGACGCAGCCGCCGCTTAGCTCCTGCGTCGGGGTGACGACGATTCACGACCTAAGTATCCTTCGGTATCCCGAGAAATCGTCAAACCGCGCATCCGTCGATGTGGGGAGCGCACGGATTGTCGCAAATATCGTCGCAACGCAAAAGCGAAGACTCGCCCGGGCGGGGAAAGTGTGCTCAATATTCTTTTGTGACTCCGAGGCGACGAAGGAGGATGCCCGCGCGCTGCTTGGTATACCGACCAAAAAACTCGCCGTCGTGTACCCGGGATACGGAAAGGCGGCGTTATGATTCTGGCAATAGACGGATACGAAGCAAATGCAGGCGGGCGCGTAGGAGTCGGAAGGTACGCGTTCGAGCTTCTCACAAGGATGGCCAAGATGGTAGAGACGGGAAGCGCCCCGTTTTCTTCTGTGCGGGTGTATATTCCGAAGGACGTTTCGTCCCACATGCCACGGGAGAGCCAAAAGTGGCAGTATCGACGCGTGGGGCTTCGGCCTTTGTGGACATTTCTCGGGCTGCCGTTTTCGCTACTTACGGAAACGCCGTATGCAGACGTGGTTTTTTCGCCGACTCACTATGCGCCCCGGTTTGTTGGAATTCCAAAAGTCATCGCCATCATGGACGTTTCCTATCTCCATTATCCTGAGCTTTTTCGGGCGTCGGATCTCCATAAATTAGTCAACTGGACGCGGGATTCGGTGCGCCGCGCCGCCAAAATTATTACCATAAGCCAGTTTAGTAAACGTGCTATAATTGACGCGTACCACGTACGAGAAAGTGACGTGGTTGTCGCATATCCGGCATTGCCGGATTCTGTTGGAAATCATATGGGGGACACACCGGGCAAGCCACTCATTTCCGGGCGATATATCCTATCCGTCGGTACGCTCCAGCCGCGCAAAAATTACGCGCGCCTTATCGAGGCATTCAGTTTACTCAATGATAAAGACGTAACGCTCGTCATCGTCGGGAAGAAAGGGTGGCTTTTTGACGAAATACTTGCCGCACCCGGGAAATTTGGTGTTACTGGCCGCGTTAAATTCCGCGACTACGTTGATGATGCCGAGTTGGGGCGATTGTATGACGGTGCGGTTGCGTTTGCCCTCCCGAGCTTGTATGAGGGATTCGGTCTTCCCGTGCTCGAAGCGATGGCTCACGGCATCCCTGCCGTGGTAAGCCGGACCTCAAGCCTTCCCGAAATCGCCGGTGACGCAGGCATTTATGTGGATCCCGAGCGTGTCGAAAGTATTGTTGAGGGTTTGGAAAAAGCGTTATCGGAAAAAGGCGACGAACGGAAGAAACGGGTGAACCGGGGCAAGGCGCTTTCCAAGAATTTTCAGTGGGATACGGCAGCAGCAAAAGTGATGGAAGCACTACAGTCGGTTGCAACGAAAGGATAGTATGCGTCTACTCATCGATTTTTGGGTGTATTTGGCTACAGTCACGGGGACGATTCCGTCCCATACGGTGCGGCTTTTTCTGTACCGGAATTTTTTCCGCGTGAAGATTGGTCGGGATTCGTCCGTGCATTGGCGGGCACAATTCAATAACCCGGCGGGGGTGGCCATCGGTCACAATACGATTATCGGCAACGACGCATTCTTGGACGGGCGTTTCAAACGGAAGGGCGAAAGTTACAGTAAACAGCTGTTCGGAAACGCACCGCGGCCGCTTACGATCGGCAACAACGTTTCGATCGCGGGCGAGGCAAGGATCTACACGATGGAGCATGACATCGACAGCCCCGATTTTTCCGAAACCGGCGCTCCCGTGATCATTGAGGATTTTGCCGTCATCGGAACCCGCGTGACGATCCTGCCCGGAGTGACCGTCGGGAAGGGGGCCGTGGTCGCATCCGGCGCCGTCGTGACGAAGGATGTCCCGGAGTATACGGTGGTCGGCGGCGTGCCCGCGAAATTCATCAAACACCGCACCAAAAATCTGAAATATACTCTTAAATTCGCGAGACTATTTCAATAAGCGGGGCATCCCGTCTTCCTATGGACTTATCCATCATTATTGTCAGTTACAACACCAGGAAATTGACGGAACAATGCCTTACCTCCGTAATCCGGAGCCTTAAGGGCTCGGACATTCGCTACGAGATCATTGTGGTCGATAACGTGTCGACGGACGGCACACGCGAAATGTTGAAAAAGAAATTCCCGAAAGTAAAAACCATCTTGAACCGGCAAAACGTCGGATTCGGGAGAGGAAATAACCAGGGGATACGGGTAGCGTCTGGTGAGTATCTGTTTCTTCTTAATACCGACACCATCATTCTCAATGACGCAATCGGCAAACTTCTTGCGTTCGGAAAGCAGCATCCGAACGCGTTCATCGGACCGAAGCTCCTCAATCCCGATAAAACCCCGCAAAGTTCATGCGGGCCGTTTTTTTCGCTCCCTGTGGTATTTGCCGCGCTTTTTCTCAAGGGCGACTATATCGGGCTTACCCGGTGGTCACCGGACCGGGCAAGAAGAGTTGATTGGATATCAGGAGCGGCAATCCTAGCCCCCAAAAAACTTTTTATGTCCGGATTGCTTTTTGATGAGCAGATTTTCATGTATATGGAGGAAGTGGATCTCCTGATGCGTGCAAGGAATAAGGGGTATCAGACGTATTTTTACCCGCGATCAATGATTGTCCATTTCGGGGCAGCAAGCTCAACCGACAAGAAGAAGGGGCCGGTCCTTAACATTTACCGCGGATTCCTGTATCTCTACAAGAAGCATGGTACGCCATTGAGTCTTTTCTCAGTCCGTGTCATGCTGAAAGCCAAGGCGGCCGTCGCATGGGGTATCGGATTGGCATTGGGTAAAGCGTCACTGAAAGAAACATATGAAGAAGCTTATCGACTGGTGTAAGACACACGCGCTGTTTGTTGCATCACTTGCATTGCTGGCGTTTATTCCGCTCTATCCCAAGCTGCCGCTTGTCGATATCAGGAATACGTGGGTATATGTGCGGGTCGAGGATATCCTTGTCCTTTTGGTCCTTTTTTGGTGGGGAATTCTGGTGCTTTTACGGAAAGTCACGCTCAAGACGCCGCTCACCTTGCCGATCCTGGGATTCTGGCTTGCCGGGGCAATCGCAACGATCCACGGGATGCTTCTTATATTCCCGACGATTCCCAGTGTGTTCTCAAACGTGGCGTTCCTAAGTTATGTGCGACGGATCGAATACATGAGCGTATTCTTCGTCGCATATGCGGCGATGACGAAAAAGGAAATGATCGTTCCCGTCGCCCTAACTACCATGGGAACGCTTCTTGCGGTGAGCCTCTACGGACTTGGCCAGAAGTATATGGGCTTTCCCGCGTACCTTACGATGAACGAAGAGTTTGCAAAGGGCGTTCCGCTCACCTTATCGTCCCTGTCCCGTGTCTCTTCAACCTTCGGCGGCCATTATGATCTGGCCGCATATCTCGTTTTGGTCATTCCGATCGCCGTCAGCCTCTTCTTCAGCGTCAAAAACTATATCGTGCGCGGAGCCCTTGCCGCCATTTCGCTTCTGGGGCTTATCGTGATGGTGATGACGGTTTCCCGGATATCCCTGTTTGCGGTGCTTATTGCGATCGGACTTGTCGTGTTTTTCCACAACCGGCGCGTCGTGTTGCTGCTTATCCCGGCGGGAGTCCTCGGTTCCCTTTTGGTCATGGGACTATTCCCTCAGCTTGTTGAGCGGTACGGGAACACGATCAAGGAAGTCGACGTATTGGTAGATGCCGGAAGCGGGGGAGCAATCGGGCATGTAACCGTCGTCCCCCGCGAGTATTTCCTGGATAAACAGGTATGGCAGCGGTTTTACCAGTCCGTAAGCGATCTTGAGACCAAAGCCAGTCCGTCCGGCGCGTTTGTGGTGCCCTACGGGAATCTGGGCGAGAATATGATACTGCTGACCGAACCCGCGGCACCGACGGGGGAGGAACTGCCGAGCGGCAGCGGTTACATAAACCTGACCCTTTCTCCCGTGACGAAGCGGACCGGAAATTTCGTGTATGAACCGGTACAGAAGACGGCGACCCAAAGCGCCCAGGTCCACATCATCAACGGACAATATCTCATCAAGAAAGCGTTTGCGTATGACCTTTCGTTTACGACCCGGTTCCAGGGAGAATGGCCGAACGCGCTTGCCGCATTCAGAAGAAACGTTGCCATAGGCAGCGGCTACGGGTCGGTGAGTCTTGCCGTCGACAATAGCTATCTGCGGATGCTTGCGGAAGTGGGTGCGTTGGGATTTGTAGCCTTCCTGTCCATATTCCTGAGCCTAGGGATTTACCTTCGGCTTGTCTGGAGCAAGATAGAATCGCCCATTATCCGGGGTTTTTCCATGGGTTTTGTCATGGGGATTATCGGTCTTTCCGTCAACGCGGTATTCATCGATGTTTTTGAGGCGTCGAAAGTCGCGTTTGTCCTGTGGCTCCTTACCGGGTTTGTCGTAGGAAGCATTCATGCCTATTCCCGGCCCATTATCCGGCTGCTGCCGGAACTGAAAAAATCCATAACGTCACCGGTTGCCGTTTCCGTATACCTTCTTATTGCCGTTATCGTCCTCTATTCGCAAATGACCAGGAATTATTTCGTGGGCGATGATTTTACGTGGTTCCGGTGGGTAGCAACCTGCAAGGAGAGTGCAACGGTCCTCACTCGATGCCCGATCGACTTTGGTCGTATTGCCGGATTCTTTACCGATTCGGACGGATTTTTCTACCGTCCGGGAACAAAGCTTTTCTTTCTCCTGATGTATCGGACGGCATGGCTCAATCCTTCCGCCTACCATACGGTGTCGATGGCGTTGCATTTCGGGGTTGCCGTACTGGTGTTTCTCCTGGGGCACCGGCTACTGCGCGACCGCCTGTGGGCAGCCGTTGCCGCATTCCTGTTCGTAACCCTATCAGGCTTTGCCGAAGCGGTATTCTGGACGTCCTCGATCGGCCTACTGTTTACCGCCTTTTTCGGGTTATTAAGCCTCCTTCTCTATGCTTCATACGTCGATTCCGGGGGGAGACTTCTTTTTGCAGGATCGGCAATGTCGATAGCGGCAGCGCTCACCTTCCATGAACTGGGCGTTGTTCTCCCGCTTATTCTGATTTCGTACCATGCAATTATCGTTGATGGGAATTTTAGTCTGTCCCGCGTTACGAAACGCCGCGACCTGTGGCTATTTGCTCCGGTTGCCCTATATCTTGTCCTCCGGTACACCTCAGGAAGCCACTGGTTTAACGGAGACTACAGCTACAATCTTGCGAAACTGCCGTTTAATGCCGCGGGGAATGCGGTCGGGTATTTCCTCATGAGTGTGGCGGGGACCTACGGCTTACCGCTTGCTACCAAGCTCCGGAGCGTATTCCGGGAGAGTATGGGAATCGCGGCAGCTGTTTTGGTCATGATCTCTGTTGCAATTGCAGCACTTGCATCCGGATTCCGGAAAATTGAAGTCGCCGACAGAAAGCTTATCGTATTCCTTTGCGTGTTTTTCGTACTCGCGCTCCTACCGTTTTTGGGCTTGGGAAATCTTGCGCCCCGGTATGGCTACTTTGCCGCAACCGGGGTTGTTATCATGGTTGCGATGGCAGGCAGAAAGCTGTATGAGTTCCTTTCCGACAACGGCTCGCTCGTTGCGGGCATGTCGGTTGCGACCGTTCTTTCGGTTGTCCTCATGCTGCAGATTGTTGGTATCCAGCAACTTCATAAGGACTGGTTTGAGGCAGGGGAGAAGACGCAGAAGTTTTTAGTATCCCTGGAAGGGGAGTATCATGATTTCTGGGCGACGGAACCCATGGAGCTTCATTTCGTCGATGTACCCATCCGGTACCGGGATGCATGGGTGTTCCCGGTGGGGCTTACCGATGCGGTATGGTTTGCAACGCAAAACCCTCGGATTCGGGTATACCAATGGCCGACGGTAACCGAAGCGCTCGGTGCGGTGACGTACGGCAACGCACTCCAGAAGGTCTATGTATTTGATTCGGAAGGTAGGGTGCGGCCGGTGAGTATTCCGCAACCCCCAACACCATGAAGCATCTGTCATATTTCATCCTCCTCATCATCGCATCCCTTACGATAGGGTTGCGATGGTATAGAATCGACGCCCCGGTTGCGGATTGGCATAGTTTCCGGCAGACGGATACGGCATCGGTCGCCCGTATTTTCGTATCCGATGGGATAGACCTTCTGCACCCGCGGTACCACGACCTTTCCAATATCCAGTCGGGGAAAGACAATCCTCATGGGTACCGGATGGTGGAATTCCCGATCTATCAGGGGGTTGCTGCCCTGATAACCCGCACATTTCCGGGGATTTCCGTCGAGCGGAGTTTGCGGTACGTGTCCATTGCCGCCGCTACCGGCACCGCGGTGCTTCTTACGGTTATGGCGACGACGACTATTTCCCCATTGGTAGGCATGCTTACGGGATTGGTGTACGCGGTGCTGCCATATAGTGTCTTTTTCGGGCGGACCATATTGCCGGAAACGTTTGCCGTGTTCTGGGCGATGCTCAGCATGTATCTTTTATCCGTAAGTGCCCGGCCATCCCCCCATCGCTATCGGCGGTCGGTATTCGTTTTGTTGTCCGCGTGTGCCGGTGCGTTAACGATTCTTGTGAAGCCTACCGCGGGGTTCCTTCTTTTGCCTGTTCCGTACCTAATTCTTAGGAGTTACGGGATTTCGATGGCGACGCTTATACACGGCGCGCTTTACGGAGCAATCGCAATCGTACCCTTCTGGTGGTGGCGCGGGTGGATTCTGCAGTTTCCGGAAGGGATTCCTGTCTTTGATTGGCTACTCAACAAAGGCAACATTCGGTTTAAGGGCGCGTGGTTCCAATGGCTGTTTGCCGAGCGTTTGGGTAAGCTCATATTGGGATTTTGGGGACTTGTTCCGTTCGGATTGGGGCTTGTGGTCCCCAATGGGAAAAAGGATTCAACCGTTTGGCACGTGTTAGGTCTCGGGGGACTTCTGTATCTTTCCGTATTCGCCGCGGGGAACGTACAACATGATTATTATCAGGTCATATTGTTGCCGATAGTGAGCGTATTTGTCGCGAAGGGATTAGCCTGGCTTGTGATGGAACGGCGGTTTCCGGCGCTAGGCCGTATCGCACTATCCGGGGGAGCGGTCCTTTTTATGCTGGCTTTCTCCTGGTACACCATCCGTACATATTATTGGATTAACCGGCCGGAGATCATCGAGGCGGGCGCTGCCGCGGACCGGTTGCTACCCAAAAACGCGAAAGTGATCGCACCGTACAACGGGGACACCACATTCCTGTATCAGACGAAGCGGTCGGGTTGGCCATTAGGGTTTGATATCGACAAGAAAATGGCAATGGGGGCAACGCATTACGTTACCGTATCTCCCTCCGACAGCGACTTTGAGACGAAGACGCTCGCCGAACAATATACCGTACTTGTGAGGAACGAAACCTACGCGATTATCGACCTGACCCGTCCGCGGAACTAAACCCTTATGAAGGTACTTTTTGTGAGTGCGGTCCTCCCATATCCGTTGCATTCCGGAGGACAAATCAGGATATACAATCTCCTTAAGCGTCTTTCGAAACGTCATGCGATCACGCTTGTTTCGTTTATCAGGAATGAAAACGAACGCGAGTATTTGCCCCACCTGCGGTTTTGTAAGGACGTCCATGTCATTATGCGGGGACACGCCTGGCAGCCGAAATATTACACGCATGCCGTGCTGGGGAAATATCCGTTTTTGCTGGCAACGTATGATAATGCCTACGTACGCAACACAATATCACGGCTTTTTTCAGAGGATTCTTATGATCTAATCCATATCGAGCCTTTTTATGTCATGCCATCGATTCCGAAAATTTCCGTCCCGCTGGTCGTTTCCGAGCATAATGTCGAGTACGACGTCTATGGTGAGTATGTCCGACGATTCCCGATTATCCCGCTTAGGCCACTCCTTGCCGTTGACGTGTGGAAGCTCAAGTTCTGGGAGGTAACGGCATGGAGGAAAGCGACAGCGTTGACTGCCGTCTCAGAGGATGATGCGACCAAGATGGGAGAGGTCTCCCGAACCGTAACAGTTGTGCCAAACGGCGTAGACCTTGCGACATTCACCTATGCCACGCCGGTAAAAAAGCAATCATTGGCACTTTTATTTGTCGGCAATTTCCGGTGGCTTCCCAATCGTGATGCGGCAACAATGCTCGCCCAACGCATCTGGCCGAAGGTAAGAGAGTCGTTGCCGGACTCAACACTGACTATCGTCGGTCGAAACGTGCCTCCGAGTGTCAAATCCGCCGTTTCCCGGGCGGGAGGCATCGTTCGGGAGGACGTTACGGATATCGCATCCTGCTACCGGGAGGCAGATATCCTGGTAGCACCCCATGCCATTGCCGGCGGCACGAAATTCAAGATGCTTGAGGCCATGGCGTCGGGGCTCCCCATCATAACGACCAGGGAAGGAGCCTCCGGTTTGGGATTGACACCCGGGAAGGAATATATCGCAGCAGAAAATGCAGATGATTTTGTGGAAAAAATCCGCAGTCTTTCCGGCAACCTGGTTTTGCGGCAAAAGCTCTCCAAAGCGGCCAGGGCGTGTATCGAAAAACGATACGCCTGGGACGCGATTTCCGATCGGCTTGAGAAGGTATGGAAGGACGCCGTATGAAAAAAGATTCCGTTGATCTGTCCGTCGTCATCCTCAACTACAACACCAGGGACCTGACACGGACCTGCCTTATCACATTACGAAACGCCGATATGGGTGACTTCCGCATGGAGGTGATCGTGTGCGACAACGGGTCGGAAGACGGGAGTACCGATATGATCCGGCGGGAATTTCCTTGGGTTACTTTGATCGATAATAAAAAGAATTTGGGGTTTGCGGCGGGGAATAATCCCGGGATCCGAAAAAGCCGCGGACGATACATATTGCTCCTAAACACCGATACCGAAGTACCCCAAAACACCCTATCTCGGATGATTGCGTTCATGGAGGAAACCCCCCAAGCAGGAGCGGCAACCTGTAAGGTGGAATTACCGGATGGCTCCCTGGACTGGGCGTGTCACCGGGGATTCCCGACTCCCTGGGTTGCGTTTACGTATCTAACCAAACTCGAAAAGTTGTTTCCGAAGACGCGTCTTTTTGGGGAATACCATCAGGGATACAAGGATTTGCGCGTTGTCCATGAGGTTGATTGCATCGTCGGCGCGTTTTTTATGGTCCGCAGGCGGGTAGTCGAAGAAGTGGGGCTACTGGATGAGGATTACTTCATGTACGGCGAGGATATCGACTGGGCGTACCGGATACGTATGCAGGGATGGAAAATATTTTATAATCCCACGGTTTCCATTCTGCATAAGAAGAAACAAAGCGGCAGGGCGAACAAGGACAGAGGCAGAAAAATAACGACCGAGGTGTACTTTCATAAGTATAATTGGCTCTTCTATACGAAAAATTACGCGAAAAAATACGGGCCGGTCTTAACGTTGCTGGTAAATTCCATGTATGCGGCCCGGATATACCTTTTGGAGAAATTTGGGCTATGAGAATAGGAATAGACGCGCGACTCATCGATGAAACCGGAGTCGGTAGGTATATCCGGAATCTCATACATGAGTTGCAAATAACCGATGCGACAAACGAATACGTCGTATTTCTGAGGACTCCGCAATACGAAAAATTCACGCTCCCGAACGGACGGTGGAAAAAGGTCATGGCGGACGTCCGGTGGCATACCGTTTCGGAGCAGCTGGTCATGCCGCGGCTTCTGTCACGCGAGAAACTGGATGTCGTGCACATTCCGTATCATAACCCGCCGGTTTTTTATCATGGCCCGATGATACTCACCATCCATGATCTTACGATCCTCCATTTCGCGACCGGAAAAGCCACGACATTGCCCAAGCCTTTGTATCTAGTTAAACGGCTGGGGTATTGGGCGGAAATGAAAGTAGGCTTATCACGGGCGGAGTCTATCATTACGGTATCCCAGGCTACAAAACGTGAACTCATCGACCATTTCCGGGTGCCGTCTGAGAAAATATCCGTGATATACGAAGGCGTTGATAAGCGATTGTTTTCCGTATCCGCGCCCGCACGCAATATCGACGGGCCGTACTTCCTGTATGTCGGTAATGCCTATCCCCATAAGAATCTGCCGCTTCTTCTGGACGCTTACCGCATATATCTCCAAAAACGTACGAAGGAAGCAAAGCCCAGGAAGCTTGTCCTGGTCGGTGCCGATGATTATTTTTACAATGCGGTGAAAGCGATGGTGCGGGATATGGATATTGCCGATGACGTGATTTTCTACGGAACCGCAAACGATGAGGCACTCTCAAGCCTGTATCGCCATGCCGACGCGTTTGTGTTCCCCTCGTTCATGGAAGGTTTCGGATTGCCGCCGCTCGAAGCGCTCGCATTCGGCACATTGGTTTTGGCGTCGAACATTTCCGTCCATCATGAAATTCTGGGGAAGTATGCGGTATACTTTGATCCTTCCAAACCCGATGAACTTGCAGACTTGCTTTTGAATGCCCGGCGGCCGGCCGGCGCGCAAAAGGATCGGGAGCGGGAACAATTCATATCGGGGTATTCGTGGAAGCGTCTTGCGAAGGAAACATTGAGGATATATGACCGGGTAGTGAATTTTCAGTAGATTATGTTCTTTTATGTCTATGTCCTGGAGAGTAAGCAAAGTAAGAAGTTTTATATTGGTTCGACCAACAATCTCGTCAGAAGGGTAAAAGAACATAATCTAGGGCTGAATCAGGCAACTAAAGCCTACATACCGTGGAAGCTTATATATTATGAAGCGTGCATTCACGAACAAGACGCAAAACGTCGAGAATACTATTTTAAATCGAGTCAGGGAGGGAGATTGTTGCGGCAGCGTATACGAGAATACCTTTTCTCGCGACGTTTTGCCTGAAAATCTACAACCCGGATGAGAGTAGCGCTCGTTTATGATCGGGTAAACAAATGGGGAGGGGCTGAACGGGTTCTTCTGGCGCTCCACAAAATATTTCCTCAAGCGCCGTTGTTTACGGCAGTGTACGACCGGAAGCGGGCGTCCTGGGCGCGCGCGTTTAAAGTGCATCCTTCATTCCTCCAGCGGATTCCGTTTGCGCACTATATCCACGAATCGCTGCCGATCGTAACCCCCATGGCATTCGAATCGTTCTCGTTTGACGAATATGATGTCGTGATTTCCGTAACGAGCGCGGAGGCGAAAGACATCATCACCAAACCGGAGACTTTACATATCTGTTATTGTCTGACGCCGACGCGGTACTTGTGGAGCGGGTATGAACAATACCAGAAAAATCCGGGCTTGGGAATTCTGAGTGCAGTAGCCTCGGGGGTGCTACGGGCGTTTGCCCCGACGCTTCGGAATTGGGATCTTATCGCTTCCCATCGGGCCGATTATTACATTGCGATTTCTGAACGGGTGCGTCAGCGGATCGAAACGTATTATACGCGCGAAGTAACCGCGGTGATCCATCCGCCGGTCGACCTTACGAAATTTGCGGTTCAGCAAGACTATGTTCCGAAGGCATTGGATCAGCCGTATTACCTGACCGTGTCCCGGTTGGTAAGCTACAAGCGGTTGGACATTGTGATTGCGGCATTCAATGAGCTGGGGCTTCCGCTTGTTATCGTCGGTGACGGGAGGCATAAGCGGGTGTTGCAGCGTATGGCCCGCCCGAATATCCGGTTTATCGATCATCATTTGACAGATTCTGATCTCGTTCGATATTATGAGGGATGTCGTGCGTTCGTATTTGCGGGCGATGAAGACTTCGGGTTGTCTGCCTTAGAGGCACAGGCAATGGGGAAGCCGGTCATCGCGTATAGGCAAAGCGGGATTGCCGAAATCGTAAAAGACAACGAAACCGGTATCCTGTTTTCCGAACAGACGAAAGAGAGTCTCGTTGATGCGGTGATACAGTGTCAGACCCGAAAATTTTCGAGCGCTGCGGCACGGAAACAGGCGGAAAAGTTCGGTGAAGCAAGATTTTGTTCACGGATGGAAAAGACCATCCGGCAGATTTTGGAGACACATAGGAAGCGTGGACATAAGTGAGTGGTAGCACATTCGTATGAAAGCAATCATTTTCGCAGGTGGGGTAGGAACACGCCTCTGGCCGCTCTCGCGGAAGAAATCCCCCAAGCAGTTTGAGCGGATCATCGGGAACAAATCCACACTTCAACTGGCAGCGGAACGCCTGCAACCCGATTTCGGATGGTCGGATATCTATATTTCGACCGGCAAGTCATACGTACCGATCGTGCAAGAGCAGCTTTCGGAATTGCCGCCGCGGAACGTGATCGGAGAGCCGCAAGTCCGTGATGTCGGACCAGCCGTAGGGCTCATGACGGCGATACTTGCCAAAGTTACTCCTAACGAACCCATGGTTATCCTCTGGAGCGACCATCTCGTAAGGAAACAGGAGTTATTCCGGAAGATTTTGCGTGTTTCCGGTGAGATTATCAAAGAAGAGCCCGATAAAATAATCTTCGTGTCCCAGAAGCCCCGGTTTGCCAGCGAGAATTTGGGGTGGATTTCGTACGGACCGCAAATTGCGGACCGCGAGGGCATCTCGTTCCACTCGTTTGTCGATTTCCAGTACCGACCCGACGCTGCCACGGCAAAGAAGTATTTCGAAAGCGGCCACCACGCATGGAATCTCGGGTATTTCGTAACGACCCCCGCGTTTTTGTGGCGGCAGTATGAGGCGTTTGCGCCTAACCTTGCCCGTCAGATCGGGGAAATTGCCGCAGCCTGGGGAACGGAAAAGTTTACCCAAGTGATGGACCGCATTTATCCGACATTGGAAAAGATCAGTTTCGACAACGCGATACTCGAGAAGCTCGACCCGAAGGATGCGTTAGTCGTATCGGATAACATTGAGTGGAGCGATATCGGGGCGTGGGAGGCATTGAAGGAAGCGCTTGAAGACAGTAATGACAAAAACGTTACCCAGGGGAAAGTGATGCTCACGGATACGGAGGATTCCCTGGTCTACAATTACAATGACAAGCAGCTGGTCGTCACGATCGACATGGATGAAATACTCGTCGTCAACACAAACGACGTGCTACTCGTGTGCCGGAAGCATTCGGTACCGAAGGTGAAGAAGCTCGTGGAATCCATGCAGGGAACTGAGAACGATCATTTAACCTGAGAGTACCGACATTATGTATACGATCCTCAAACGAGCAATCGACATCGTCGGAAGCCTCATTCTCGCGATCCTTTTTTTGCCCATCAGCATTCTCGTTGCTATTGCCATCGTGTTTGATAGCCCAGGACCCGTATTTGCCGATACGCCGATGCGGGTTGGCAAAGACGGTAAGCCCTTCAAGCTGTTTAAATTCCGCTCCATGATTGTTAACGCGCATGTGAAGCTCCGCACCGATCCCAAGCTTCGGAAGCTCTATCAGGAATATAAGAGGAACAGCTATAAACTCCGCGAGGATCCCAGGGTGACAACGGTCGGCCGGTTTATAAGGAAGCATTCTTTAGATGAGATCCCCCAATTTTTAAACGTGTTGAAAGGAGACATGAGCTTGGTCGGTCCCCGGCCGTATTATGCCGACGAATTGGTCGAGCAGCAGCGGAAGTACCCGCATACGAAAGACCTGGTCCATGTCGTGTTGTCCGCGCGTCCTGGCATTACCGGGTATTGGCAGGTATCGGGACGAAGCGAGGTGAATTTCGACAAACGCATCAAACTCGATTCGGATTACGTATTGAAACGATCGCTATTCCTTGACCTTTTTATTCTTCTCAAAAGCCCCTGGGCGATGATTTCCGGCCGAGGTGCGGTATAATACCTTGCTGTACCCTTCGGGATTGACTTTCCGGTAGGATTTTAGAGAAAATATAGTTTATGGTTGAAGAGCTCAAGAAAATAACCGTTGATACTGCCCCCGATCCGAATATGCAGCCGAAGAAGAAAAAATTTAACGCGAAACTTTTAATGATCCCCATCGGAGTTATTCTGGGGCTCGTTGCCATTGTCGGTGTCATGCTTTTGCCGCTCCGTGGAGTCATGGCAAAAGCAAAGATCGTTGCCGCCGAGGGCCGGGTAGCCGCGGATGCCCTAAAGAACCAGGATCTGGCAGCGACCAAGGAAGGCCTTAAGAAAACACGCGCCGCGTTTACCGAGCTATCTTCCGAATACAACAAGATTTCTGTACTCCGGTTTGTTCCGTTCCTGGGTGCCTATGTGAATGACGGCTCCCATGGCATTAAGGCGGGATTTGCGGCCATTGATGCTGCAGATAAGGCAATCGAGGCGCTCGAGCCGAACGCCGACCTTTTGGGATTTACCGGTGGGAGCAAGTTTGTGCAAGGGTCAGCAGATGAACGCATCCAGGTCGCCGTCAAGACGATGAAGGCGTTGACTCCCAAAGTCAACGAAATGGCAACATCGATTGATACGATGCGTAAGGAGCTCGATGAGATTGATCCCAACAGGTATCCGACGAAAATCGGTAAAACCGTCATCCGCGCACGCCTCCAAGAGGGGAAGGACGTCATTGATAACGCAGCCAACCTGTTTGTTAATGCGCAGCCTTTGCTCATCAACCTCCCCGCACTTCTGGGTGAGCCGTCCATGAAACGGTATCTCGTGCTTTTCCAGAACGACAAGGAACTCCGGTCAACGGGAGGATTCTTAACGGCATACGCCCAGTTCAGGGTCGATAAAGGGAAAATCACGCTCGAGAAGGCAACGGATATTTATGATCTCGATAATGCGCTCAAGAAGAAATTTCCGGCGCCCAGAGAGATCACAACATTCCATAAGAACGTCTATAACCTGTATATCCGGGATTCGAACCTGAATCCAGACTTCAAAGTTTCCATGGAGAAGTTCCTGGAGATGTATGAGTCTGCCGCCGGTGTCGAGAAAATCGACGGCGTTGTTGCAGTCGACACGCATGTCCTGGTCGAAGCGCTCAGAATCTTGGGTCCCGAAACGATCGGGGGTAGGGTATTTTCTGCTGATATCGATAAGCGGTGCGACTGCCCGCGCGCGGTCTACGAACTTGAGGACTACTCGACCCGGCCGGTCAATTATGTCCGCACGGAGCGGAAAGACATCATCGGGATTCTTCTGCAGCAGCTTATGCACAAGGCGTTAGGTGTTTCCCCGTCCCAGTACTGGGGGAAGCTTTTCCAGATGCTTCTTGATGAAGTGAACCAAAAGCATGTGCTTGCGTATTTCTTAAACGAACAGGAACAGAAGGCCGGGGAGAGTTTTAATATGGCAGGCCGCATCATGACGAAGGACGCAACGGCCGGCATCCTTGCCTACAAGGAGGGGAACGGCTGGGACTACGTACACCTCAATAACAGCAACATGGCAGGCGCGAAGTCCAACATGTTCGTGTCCGAGAAAGTCACCAAGGACGTAACGGTAAGCGGCGATACGCTGACGACGAAACTTACTGTTGATTATAACAATCCGTACAAAGGCAGCGACTGCGGCCTTGAGAGCGGCGGGCTGTGTTTGAACGCCCCCTTACGAAACTGGGTCCGGGTATACGCGCCTGCGGGAAGCAAGCTTGTAGACAGCAAGGGTATCATTTCACCCGGAGACGGGAAGGCAAAGAAAATGGATACCTACGAAGACCTGGGCAAGACGGTCTTCGAAGGATTCCTTATCGTCAACCCGATGGGGAAGGCGAGGATCGAATTAACATATACGTCGAAGGTCCAATCACCGGATGGCAAATATCATCTGCTGATCCAGAAGCAGCCGGGTACGGACGGCCAGGAATGGACGATCAAGTTGAATGGCAGGGATCGCAAGAAAATGACGCTCGATACCGATACGGAAGTGACGTTGTAACCCCATGGCCGCTCCACGGGTCCATACGATCGAGGGCATAGTCCTCAAACGGAAAAACTATGGCGAGGGAGACCGCATCATCACCTTGTTTACCAAGGAATTCGGCAAGATCCGCGTGATTGGTAAGGGAATCAGGAAAATCACGAGCCGCAGGGCGTCCCATCTCGAGGTATTTGCACGGGTTACTGCCGTCATCCACACAGGCAAATCCATGGACAGTATCACCGAAGTTTCTTCGCTTTCCCATTACGAAGGCATACGTACAAATCTCACCAAAGTGAGTGTCGCGTATTACCTGACCGAACTTATCGACAGCTTGCTTGCCGAAAAACAGGAGCACCGTGACGTGTATGCATTGTATATGACCGCGTTGGAAGCCCTTACGGAAGCCGAGGAACGCAGTATATACCGTGTAAGCACGGAATTTACCCTCACCCTCCTTCGGATGCTCGGATTTCTTTCGGAGGACCGGGATCTCAAGGGAAGCGACCTGCCGCCGTTTATCGAATCCATCACGGAACGGAAAATGAAGAGTTCGGAATTCGCCCGGCTACTGGTACCGAAGCAGAAAGCGTAAATTTTGAGTATAATGAAGAGATTATGAACCAAACGATTACGGAAAAAGTCATTGCGCTAACAAAACGCCGGGGATATGTCTATCCGTCAAGCGAGATTTACGGAGGGGTCGGGGGATTTTGGGACTACGGCCCGCTCGGGGTGGAATTTGCCAATAACATTAAGTCGGCCTGGTGGAAAAGCATGGTGCATGACCGGGATGACATTGTGGGACTTGATAGTTCCATCATTATGAATCCGCGGGTCTGGGAAGCTTCCGGGCATGTTGCCTCCTTCACCGATCCTTTGATTGAGTGCAAGGTTTGCCATGCGCGATTTCGGGCTGATCAGCCGGACGAAATCGATGCCCACGTCAAGTTCCATCGGGGAAGGGGAGTCAAGGATGTCGCCTGGACCGACCCTAAGCAATTCAATCTTCTTTTCCGGACATTCATCGGCCCGGTTGAAGACGCCGCGGCCCTTGCATACCTCCGGGGCGAAACCTGCCAGGGGATATTCGTCAACTTTCCCAATGTCGTTTCCTCAACCCGGGTTAGGATTCCCTTCGGGATCGCGCAGATCGGGAAGGCATTCCGAAACGAAGTCACACCCGGGAAGTTTTTGTTCCGCCTTAGGGAATTCGAACAGATGGAGCTTGAGTTCTTCACGCATCCGTCGGAATCCGAGCGGTGGTTCTCGCTCTGGAAGGAAGCTAGGATGAACTGGCATTATTCGTTAGGGTTGAAGTCGGATAACCTACGGTTCCGGCAGCATGAACAAAACGAACGGGCCCACTATGCGCTGGATTCCTGGGACATCGAATACAACTTTCCCGAGTGGGGATTTAAAGAGCTTGAGGGGATAGCCAACCGTACCGATTATGACCTCAAGACGCATGCCAAGTGGTCCGGCCGCGATATGTCCTATTTGGACCCGGTAACAAACGAATCATATATCCCGCATGTCATTGAGCCGTCGGTCGGGGTCTCGCGGTTGTTCTTGGCACTCCTTATAGACGCGTACGTCGAGGAAGAAAAACGGGTCGTTCTTAAGCTCGCACCCAAGTTGGCACCGTACAAAATGGCAGTATTTCCGCTCGTTGCCAACAAGCCGGAGTTGGTCGAGAAAGCGAGGGGAATTTATACAACGCTCAAGAAATCATTTGTGGTCGCTTGGGATGACCGCGGAAATATCGGCAAGCGATATCTTTCGCAGGATGAAGCAGGTACCCCTTGGTGCGTGACCGTCGATTATGCTACGCTTGAGGATAATTCGGTAACGGTACGCGACCGGGATACGACCAAACAAGATCGCGTTCCCGTAGAGAAGCTTACAGCATATTTTCAGGAAAAATTAACAGAATAAGGAGTCATTATGAAGAACAAAATGGGACTGATTATCGGCGGATTGGTTGTGTTACTCGGGCTTACGGGATTTGTCGTGTATAAGGCGCTCGCTCCCGCGCCGGAATCGGTAGCTAATCAGGAAGAGGAAGAGGAGATTGAGCAGCTGGCGGAAGCTGACCCGTCGATTGTCGTTGATGCGAAACTCTCAAAGGCGAAGGCCAATACGGTGGTACTCACCGTGAGCAACCTGCAATCGAAATATACGACTGTCGGCTATGAACTGACATATGACAGCCAGGGGCTCATCAAAGGAGTTAACTCAGGCAGTAAGCCCATCGAAGTTGCGGGAGAGGACGGATTTGAGCGTGAAGTCTACATGGGGACGTGTTCGAGAAACGTCTGCAAGCCCGACCTTGGCGTGGAAAAAGTCTCCGTCGTTTTGGAATTCACTTCGATAGACGGTAAAAAAAGCCAGCTGACGCGCGACTACGACCTCTAAGGTATTTTAGCCTCATACACGTCATCCCTCAAAGTATGGTTTACCAGTGGTTGTCGTGGGAGAAACCCGTGAAACCCCCTCTTGACACGCCGTGAAAAATGGATAACTATGGATATTAGTGGGAAGAAGTGGTAGATTTAAGGCATGAATTTGTTCCTTGGGGAATACGACCACAGCTTAGACGATCGGGGACGGATCACTCTCCCACGAAAGATACGGCAAGAGATCACAGGTGAGGAAATAGTACTTGCACGAGGCTACGAGGGATGCATTTTCGGATTTGACAAGAGTTCTTGGGAGAAAGAAGCGGAAAAGCACCTTAATACACCCGTAACGGACGAAATGGGACGCCAAGTCCGCCGATACCTCTTTGCCGGAGCACAGAAAGTCGAAATAGACAAGCTTGGTCGTATTCTTGTGCCTGCCCAGCTCAAGGAGCACGGATTGATTGCCAGGGAGGTCATGGTGGTAGGCGCCGGAGATCATTTCGAGATTTGGGACACGGCACGATGGCGTGAGTATGCAGCCAAGTTAGGAAGCGTATGAACGGGACCCACGTGCCGGTGTTAGCATCCGAGGTCATCGAAGCGCTGGGGGTTGCCCCCGGAAAACGCTTCATCGATGCAACCTTGGGCGCCGGGGGACACACCGGTGAGCTGGTAAAGCGGGGTGCGACCGTACTTGCGATAGACCAGGATAAGGATGCGCTCGCCCTTGCGACGCACCATCTCAAGGACCGTGTACCCACGGCATTTGAAGAAGGAAGAATCATCATCCGCCACGGGAACTTTTCTGATATCGGAGAGATTGCAAAGGAAGAAGGATGGGATTCAGTTGACGGGATTTTGTTTGATCTCGGGATATCGAGCATGCAGCTGGATCACCCCGAGCGCGGAATCAGTTACCGGTTTACCGATGCTCCGTTGGATATGCGTATGGACACGTCCAGCGGAGACACTGCTGCCCAATTGGTAAACCAAGCAAGTCGAGAGGAACTGTATGACATTATTAGCGAATTTGGTGAAGAGGAGTTGGCTGGGAAGCTTGCTGACGCTACTGTCCGCGCCCGTTCGGTAAGTGTGATCGAAACGGTCGGCGACCTTGTTTCTGCGGTAGCAGCGGTCGTCCCGAATGAGGAGGCAAGAAATCGGGTGCTGGCACGGGTCTTCCAAGCACTACGAATTGCGGTAAATGACGAACTTGGGGTCTTGAAGCGGGGGCTTGAGTCGGCATTCATGGTGCTCAAGCCGGGAGGGAGACTGGTAGTCATCAGTTTCCATTCGCTTGAAGACCGTATCGTGAAGTTATTTATGAGGCGCCGGGGACTTACGATGCTAAAAAAACACGTCGTGACGCCAGGCACGGAAGAGTTAACACAAAATAAACGGTCCCGTAGTGCAAAGCTCCGGGTTGCGGAAAAGACAAACATATGAAACTTGCGGTTCGCATCGTTGGATTCGGAATTCCTCTCCTTGCCGTCATCCTCGTTGTGCTCCAGGTCATCGTTTCAAACCAACTGGCAACCCTTGGCAAACGCCTCGGGGAACTCGAATCCGACATTATCGTGGAAAAGGACCGGAAAATGGCTCTGGAAACCGAGGTTGCCTCCCGATCCGCGCTTCTTGCCATCCGGGAGAAAGCGGAACTTATGGGATTTGTCGAACCGACGACCAAACAAATCCTGAATTTAGTGCCTGAAGTACCGGTTGCCTTCGAAACGAACGGCAGTGTCGTCCAATGACGTGATACCATAGCTTCATGATCGGGTTACGGGCTTCGATACTGTTTACCTTTTTTTCGATAGTCTTCGGAGTCATCGTCCTCCGTCTTTTTTATTGGCAGGTGATTGCGGCGGGGGCGCTTGCCCGGGCTGCCTCGGCGCAGCATTTCATCGAACTGACTATTCCTGCTTCCCGCGGGGGCATCGTCGATAGAAACGGCAATCCCCTGGTCATTAACCAGCCTGCGTTTCTCGCGTTCGGAGAACCCAGAAATATCGAAAACGTCCGCCAGTTTTCCGAGAAAGTCAGTCCGCCGCTTCTTCTGGATGTTGAGGAAACCGTTGCGAAACTTTCGGAGCAGAACCGTGTATGGGTGCCGCTCAAACACAAGGTTGAACTGTCCGTGACAAACGCACTTAAGGCACTTGAGCTTAAGGGATTGGGATTTGAGAAGGAACCGAAGCGATTTTACCCAGAGGCGTCCACAGCAGCACACCTTTTGGGGTTTGTGGGATCGGATACGAACGGCATCGACACCGGATATTTTGGTCTGGAAGGGTACTATGACCGACAGCTTCGGGGCATATCGGGCTCGAGGAGGCTCGAAAAAGACGCGCACGGCGCGCCAATCCTCATCGGCAATGAAATGCGGCTTTCTCCCGAGGACGGGCGTACGCTCGTGCTTCACATCGACAAAGCCGTGCAGCAAATGACGGAGAAACGGTTACGGGAGGGCATCAACCGGTATGGGGCCAAGGAAGGGACGGTCGTTGTTATCGATCCCAAAACGGGAGGAGTGCTGGCGATGGCTTCCTATCCCAATTACGATCCCCGCTCATACGCCGATTTCGACCGCATGCTGTATAAGAACCCGGTCGTGGGTTCCACCTATGAGCCGGGGAGCACCTTCAAGCCGCTGGTGATGGCTACGGCAATTGACAATAACCTCGTGAAGCCGGATACCCAGATGGATGAGGACGGCCCGGTTCAGGTTGGACCGTATTTTATCCGTACATGGAACAACAAGTATAACGGGAAGATCACCATGACTCAGGTATTGGAGCGCTCTTCCAACGTCGGCATGGTATTTGTGGCCAGAAAACTCGGTCGGGACAAGCTCATACAAGCAATCAAGGACTACGGATTCGGGCGATCGACCGACATAGACTTGGAAGACGAGACCTCGCCCGCGCTCCGTCCCGACGACGACTGGAAGGAAATTGATGAATATACGGCCTCCTTCGGCCAGGGGATCGCCGTTACCCCCATCCAAATGGTACGGGCGGTAGGAGCCCTTGCTAACGGGGGAAGGATGATGGAGCCGCATATCGTTTCGGAGATCAGGGATAGCAGGGGGAAGACGGTTACGATCAAACCGAAAGTCGTGCGGGAAGTGGTGCGCCCGGAAACGGCTTCGATCGTGACGGAGATGATGGTGAGCGCGGTTGAGAACGGGGATGCCAAATGGGCGAAGCCCAAGGGGTATAGGATCGCCGGAAAGACCGGAACCGCACAGATTGCGGTCGCCGGGCACTATGACGAATCGAAAACGATCGCCTCGTTTGTGGGATTTGCCCCCGCAGACAAGCCGAAGTTCGCTATCCTGGTGACACTCCGGGAGCCGACAAGCTCTCCATGGGGCTCGGAGACGGCGGCACCCCTCTTTTTTTCTATCGCGAGAGATCTTTTCACGTACTGGGGCATACCGCCGCAATAGTTTTGCCCTCACACGCGTAAATCCGTATAATAGGGATATGCTACGGAGCCTTAAGGGGCTTTATCATGTATTGGTTGCCATAGCCGCCAACATCTGGTTTGGCTTCCCCAGCCGCAAGCTCACGGTCGTTGGCGTCACGGGCACGGACGGCAAGACGACCACAACCACCCTCATATACGAAATACTTAATAAGGCAAGAGTGAAGTCTTCCATGATTACGTCGGTACATGCCGTGATTGCAGGCCGTGCCTACGATACCGGATTCCATGTCACGACGCCCTCAGCCTGGTGGGTGCAGAAATATCTTGCTGAAGCGGTCGATCACGGGGACACGCATATGGTCCTGGAAGTTACCTCCCACGCCCTTTCGCAATACCGGGTCTTCGGCGTGCGGTTTGCGGTCGGGGTCATCACAAACGTGACGCATGAACATTTGGACTGGCATAGGACGTTCCGCGAATATCTTCATACGAAACTGAAGCTTTTGAAGCAGGCGGAAATCCCGGTCGTCAACCGCGATGAAGCTGCGCTCTACGTACCGAGCCTGCCGTACTTGCAGCATAAGCCGTATCTTACCTACGGTATCCGGAGGGACAGCATGGTCAACCCAAAATCGTATCCGTTCAAGACGAGGCTTCCCGGGGAATTTAATAAGTATAACGTGCTTGCGGCGTTGTCAGCCGCGGAAGCCTTGGGAATTCCCAGGAAAACGGGAGCGGCAGCGGTCCGGGAATTTTCCGGCGTTATCGGGCGCATGGAGGTGATTGCCGATAAGCCGTTTGTCGTCATCGTTGATTTTGCGCACACGCCGAACGCGCTTCATAAGGCGTTGGCCACCGCAAGGAAAATGACCAAAAAACGACTGATTCACGTCTTCGGGAGTGCCGGTTTGCGGGACCGCTCCAAACGCCCGCTCATGGGTAAAGCATCGGCTAAGTTTTGCGACCTTATCGTATTAACTGAGGAGGATTACCGGACAGAGAGCGTTGAGCGCATCATGGATGCAATACAGAAAGGCATCCCGGCATCCAAAAATGTCGTCCGGTTCCCCTTGCGGGCAGACGCACTCGCGTTTGCGGTCAAGGAGGCACGGGCGGGTGATTTGATTATCGCAACGGGCAAGGGCCATGAGAAAAGCTTATGCCGCGGAAAGGTCGAATATCCGTGGAGCGACCAGCAGGAATTCAAAAAGTTATTGAAAAGATTACGAATCTGACATGTCCAATACACCTAACGCAAGCTTTATCAGGTCCCGGATGCTTTCGGAGACCTATAACCTGGTTCACGGCGTATCGGTGCGTCTCCATGGTGACGCCCGAAGCGAATCAGTACGGTCCGGTATTTTGAGTAAAGCCGGATTAACGCCCGGATCATATGCCGGGGTAAAGCAAATTCATGGTGCCAATATTGCAGTACTTACCGATGGCCGACTGGACGGCGCGGATGTCGCCGACGGGGTAGTTACCAGGCAAACGGGGTATGTCGTCGGGGTCAAAACGGCGGATTGCGTTCCGGTAATTCTCGCCGATACGGCAAACGGTGTTGTCGGCGCCGTTCACGCGGGATGGCGCGGAACGGCGGGCGGGGTCGTCATGGAAGCGGTTCGGGTGATGCTCAGTCTCGGTGCGACGGGGGAGTCTATCCATGCATTCATCGGTCCGCATATCGGCGCCTGTTGTTATACCGTTGACGAATCGCGTGCAAGCCAATTCATGAACATGTTCGGTCCGTCGATACCTGTTGCATACAGGCAGGAAGAGGTATGGCATCTGGGCTTAGGGACAGCAAACCGCATCCAGCTTATCGAAGCGGGAGTGCAACCCGGAAATATCGATCATATCGTTTCCTGCACCTCCTGCCAGATAGACCGCTTCTACTCCTATAGAAAGGATACGAAGGAAACGTTCGGGGAAATGTTGAGTTTTGTTTCGCTTAAGGATAACTGAGGTATTCTATGCAAAAGACTAATCGCAAATCGAGGCGCGTACATGTTGTCGGCATCAAGGGAGTCGCCATGACCGCGCTTGCTCTGTATTTGTCCGAGCAGGGGGCGATCGTTACGGGAAGCGACGTTCCCGATACGTTTCCGACGGACGATGCGTTACGTACAAGGCGCATAGAAATTTTTTCGGGATTTGATCCCAAACGGATAGAGACGCTCCGCCCTGATGTCGTGTACTATACGGGCGCACATAACGGGAGGGAAAATCCCGAAGTGGCAAAAGCCATAGCATTAGGAATTCCGAGCCTCCCGCACGGGAAAGCGCTCGGTGAGCTCATGAAGGGATCGCGCGGTATCGTCGTTGCCGGGTGTCATGGGAAAACGACCACAAGCGCCATGGTTGCTACCATCCTCAGCGTTGCCGGCAAGGATCCTTCGTACGCAATAGGATGCGGGTGGATCGGCGGGCTTGGGGCACCGGGGCACTGGGGAAAAGGGAAATTCTTTGTTGCCGAGGGTGATGAGTATATAACCGACCCGAGGCATGATATGACGCCCCGTTTCCTGTGGCTTGATCCCGAGATATTGCTTATCACCAATGTGGATTATGACCACCCCGATGCGTATACCGACCTTGCCCATGTCCAAAAGACGTTCGGGCTGCTTGCCGGGAAAAGCAAAACGGTGATTCTCAATAGCGATGACCCGAACAGCCGACCGCTCTTACGTAGCGAGGCGATAACATACGGATTGTCACCCAGTGCGACATATCAGGTGACGAAGATAAGCTCAGGACGCGAACGTATGTTTTTCACGCTCGCCGAACGGGGAGTAGAGATCGGGGAGTTTTCACTTAAGGTACCCGGGGTACATAACGTTTTGAATGCCGCAGGTGCCGCGGTTGCGTCCGCTAACGCCGGTATTGCATGGAATGACATACGCCGGGGACTTTTGACTTTTACCGGGACGAAACGCCGTTTTGAGAAACTAGGGGAGGCTCGTGGGGTCACGTATTACGACGACTACGCGCATCATCCGGCGGAGATCCGTGCGACCCTCGCCGCAACTCGAAGCTGGTATCCTGATCGGAAGATTATTGCCGTTTTCCAGCCGCACACGTATTCGCGCACCAAGGCGCTTCTTTCGGAATTCGCCAAAGCTTTTGGGGACAGCGATGCCGTCATTCTTACCGACATTTATGCGTCAGCCCGCGAACATGACACGCTTGGGATCAGTGGCATTACGTTGGTAACCGAGACCCAAAAAAATCACCGGGACGTGCTGTTTGCTCCCGACAAGGAAGCCGTGTCAGGCGAGCTTTCCCGCATGGCGACGGAGGGGTCGGTTGTCGTATTTATGGGTGCGGGGGATATTTATTTATGGGCCGGTGCAATTCTTAATGTTCGCGCATGAACGACATCAAACCTATCAAAATATTGTTCGGCGACCGTGTTACGTCTGAAGAACCGCTTGCGCGGTATACGACGTTCAAAATAGGCGGACCTGCGGAATATTTTTTTGACGCGAAGACCAGTGAGGAACTGGTTGCCGCGATCAAGGCGGCACGGGAGGGTAATATCCCTGTCTTTATCCTGGGCGGCGGCACAAATATTCTGATAGGAGATCGCGGCATCCGCGGTCTTGTCATCAAGAATTCGACGGTCGAGATTGCCATACGGGGCATGAAGGGCGCCCGGGGCTCGGGTTCGTCTGCCGGGACCGTTTTCGTCGAAGCGGATAGCGGGGCGCCCATGAATAAGCTTGTCCGTTTCACGATTGAGGAAGGACTCCAGGGGCTTGAGATGCAGCTTGGACTACCCGGTACGGTCGGGGGAGCGGTGTATATGAATTCCAAGTGGACGAAACCGGTTGGCTACGTGGGAGATGTCGTATATCAGGCCACAATACTTACTCCCGAAGGAACAGTATCGGTGGTCCCCAAAGAGTATTTCCGGTTCGCGTACGACTACAGCATCCTCCATCAGACAAAAGACGTAGTCATATCCGTGACCTTTGCCCTTCCGAAGGACACGAAGGATCGTTTGTGGGCGATTGCCAACGATAGCATCGCATATAGGCGGGAGACCCAGCCGCAGGGGATACAATCGGCAGGATGCACGTTCCAGAACATATCCAAGGCCGCGGCCTTAGCAGCATCCACCCCGAACCTTACTACGTCCGCAGGATTTTTGGTGGACCACGCGGGACTGAAAGCAAAAAAAATCGGCGATGCGCAGATATCGCCGGTGCATGCGAATTTCATCATCAACACGGGGCATGCGAAAGCCGCCGAAGTGGTAGAATTGATTGAGTTGGCCCGATCGGAGGTAGAAAAAAAGTTTGGCGTCAAACTGGTAGAGGAAATCGTTCGCGTCGGGGATTTCTAATATGGATACGTTTGTTATTACCGGGGGGAAGCCCCTGACAGGGGAGATTACGGTCGGAGGCGCAAAGAACGTTGCGCTTAAGATCCTTATCGCCTCGCTTCTCACCGACGAAGAAATCATTATCCACAACGTACCGCACCTTCTTGACGTGTTTTCCCTTATTGAGGTTCTTAAAAGCCTTGGGGTAGCGGCGGAATATGCCGACCATACCGTGCGCATCAGGAACGGGTCCGTTGCTAAGGAGCCGACCGTTCCCCTGGATATCGGGGCGCGGCTGAGAACGTCTTCGATGGTGTTGGGCCCATTGCTTGCCCGGTACGGGAAGGCGCATGTACCCAATCCTGGTGGATGCCGGCTTGGTGCACGGCCCATCGACCGGCATATCGAGGGACTCAAGGATATGGGGGCGGATATCGACTATAACTCGGATGACGGATTCTTTCATGCGTCCGCAGCCGGACTACACGGAGCGACGGTCGCGTTTCCGAAAAACACGCATACAGGAACGGAAACCATCCTGCTTGCAGGCGTGCTTGCGAAAGGCACTACCGTCATAGAAAACGCTGCAGAGGAAGTGGAAGTCGACGACCTCATCACATGCCTGAACCTTATGGGAGCAAAAATCCGCAGACGTACTCCCCGGACGATTGAAATCATCGGGGTAGAAAAACTACATGGCGTTGAATATACGATCATGCCGGATAGGAATGAGGAGGTGACGTTTGCAATTGCCGCAGTACTTACCCGTGGCGAGTTGGTGGTCAAAAATTCGCAGCGAAAGAATTTGGACGCTTTTTTGCAGCCATTTCGTCGTGCCGGAGGCAACGCCATCGAGATTGATGCCACGACGACGTTATACAAAAATTCAGGGAGATTGGTGTCAACCGATATCGTGACCCTGCCGCATCCCGGATTTATGACCGATTGGCAGGCGCCGTGGGCTGTGTTCATGACGCAGGCATATGGCGTTTCAACGATTCACGAAACGGTGTTCGAAAGCAGATTCTCCTATGTCGGGGAGCTAAGGAAAATGGGTGCCGATATCGACTTTTATGATCCCGATGTTACCAATCCTTCCGACTACTATAATTTCAATTGGTCGGACAGACGTGAGGATTACCACCAGGGCATACGAATCAAGGGTCCGGCACCACTCCACAATGCGGTACTTTCCGCCGACGATATCCGGGCAGGCGCGTCACTTGTGCTGGCGGCACTTGTTGCCGAGGGAGAAAGTTATATCCACGGTGTCGAGAAGATCGACCGGGGATACGAACATTTGGAGGAACGGTTTTCCGCGGTAGGTGCTTCCATGACGCGGAAAAAGGAGCTGGACGTATGAAAAGTATTGTCATGGTCATACTTGCCGCCGGCGTCGGGAAGAGATTCTGGCCCTTTACGACGGACAAGACCACGTTTCCGTTTATGGGGAAGCCGCTGGTCGACTATTCCATTCCCCGCGATCTTCCGCCCGAAGTGTCCCGGATTGTGGTTGTCGCAAATAAAGTAAATGCCGGTTACTTTTCACACTACCCCTTCCCGGTGCCGCATGACGTCGTTCTCCAAGGTGATGTTCCCGGTATGGCCGGGGCGGTGCTTGCGGCAGCGAAACATATCGGCAACCGACCCGTTATCGTGGCGATAGCGGATGATTTAGCCGATCCGGGACTTATGTCCTCGGTATTTCGGAAAGCGAAACCCGATGTATTCGGCATTCTGACGATATGGAAACCCCGTACGTATTTTCCCGGAGGCTATGTCGTGTTCCGTGATAGTAGACCCGCCGGGATCATCGAGAAACCCGATCCCAAAAAAACGCCGAGCGAATACGTCTATTTCGGAGGCCAGTACTTCGCTGACGGGGGAAAAGTCATACAGATACTTGAAAAACTAAAAGGAAATTCAGACGACCTCTACGAACGGATGCTTACCGAACTTATGAAGACCGAACGGTTCGAAACGGTCATTTCGGACCACGCGTTTGTTTCCCTTAAGTATCCGTGGCACGTGCTTGATGCGATGGACTATCTGTTCCGACATCACTTTACCCCCACAAGGGGGGCTCATATCGACATCCATAACAATGTCAGCATTGTCGGAGAGGTTGCAATCGGCAGTAACGTGAAGATTTTCGAGAATACGAAAATCGTGGGGCCGGTCTACATCGGCGACAATACGATCATTGGAAACAACAATATTATCAGGGAAAGCATAATTGGGAATAACTGCGTCACCGGATTTAATACCGATATTGCCAGAAGTTACATCGGGAATGATTGTTGGTTCCATACGAACTACGTGGGGGACAGCGTTCTTGAAGGAAACGTAAGTTTGGGTTCGGGGACCGTACTTGCGAATTTGCGCCTCGATGAAGCTGATATCTCATCATCAGTCGGAGGTACCAGGCTCTCGACGCAGCGGAACAAACTGGGGGCAATGATTGGCCGTGACGTGCGCATCGGGGTCAACGCTAGTATCATGCCAGGGGTAAAAATCGGTACTAATTCCAAGATCGGCGCGGGGATTACATTAAGCACGGACGTACCCTCGGACTCTTTCTGTTACGGAAAAACCGAACTGGTTACCAGGAAAAATACTTCGGCCGTTGGCGTGGACCGGACCGCATTTAAATCCAAGATCTAAGTATGGCACAAAAGGGCGATGTTATTATCCTTCATGGGTGGAATCTTTCGGGCAAGCGGTTTGATCCGCTTTCGAACCTACTCAAAAAGAAGGGTTTTCGGGTGTTCGCGCCGGACTTTCCGGGGTTCGGCTCCGAACCCGCGCCTTCCGAACCCTGGCACGTTGTGGATTATGCACGGTTCCTTAAGGAGTATGCGGATCGAAAAAAAATAAGAAATCCCGTGCTTATCGGACATTCGTTCGGCGGGCGGGTCGCCCTCGCGTTTTCGTCGGCATTTCCCAAAGATGCCCGTATGCTGGTGCTTACCGGTACGCCGGGATTTTCGCCCGTTCCCGCAAAAAAGATGCGGTTTTTCCTGGTCCTTGCCAAAATCGGCGGAGCCGTTTTTACATTGCCTTTCATATCCCTGTTTGCGGATTTTGCCCGGAAAGTGCTGTATCGGGCCGCGGGGGCCCGGGAATTCTACCGTGCAGAAGGCTCCATGCGGCAAACGTTCAAGTACATCGTCCAGGACGACCTACTTGAATTTATGCAATCCGTCCGCATACCGTGCCATCTTGTATGGGGTGAACTCGATACGATCGTCCCCATCCCCGTTGCTGAGCACATGAAGGACGTTATCCCGGGCGCTACCTTAACCGTAATTCCTGAGACGAATCACGGCGTGCCGTTTGCCAATCCGGACCTTTTCTACATGGCAATTGCACGGTATTTACGATAACCATATGTACCGCACGTATATGATACTGGTCGCATGTGCGCTCTCTGTCCGGTTCATCCATAAATTGTCCGGCCTTATTTTCCTGTGGTGGCGGAAAGAATACCGGCTCGACCGCATGTGGATCCATATGCAAACAACGCAAGGCAGGTCGCTGTATTTAGGGAAAACCGATCTCATCCTCGCCGGCATTCTTGTCTTCTGGTTTATTCCCCAAACAAGTAGTATTGCCGGTATCGCTCTTTCGGTGTATGCATTCGGTCTTGCCTTGCTCTACCTGATCCGTTTAAAAAGCTTTCTTATTCCTTCCCGTTCCCCGAAAGTGATAGCACTGTATGGGGCGTTTGGCGCACTGGTGATTTCCGGTATAGCGCTGGGACTCCCGGCATTTTTGGCTCTGGCCATCCTGGATGTGCTGATGTTCCCGATATCGATTTTTCTTGTGATACTTCTGGGACTTCCGACGAAGCTCTATCATGCGTTCATCATTCGGGATGCCGTCTCAAAGCTGCGAAACCATACACCCATGACCGTCATCGGCATTACCGGCAGTTACGGGAAAACATCCGTCAAGGATTATCTCGCAATCATTCTTGAGAGCAGGTTTCGGACACTCAAGACGGAAGCGAGTAAAAATTCGCCGATCGGTATTGCGGAAGTACTGCGTGAGCAACTGATTCCTTCACATGAATTTTTTGTTGTTGAGATGGCCGCATATAAGCCGGGGGAGATTGCGGAAATGACCAGGATGGTGTTGCCACAGATTGGAATCCTTACCGCGATTAATCCGCAGCACCAGGATTTATTCGGCTCGATCGAAAATACGGTTAAAGCAAAGTACGAACTGGTAACGGGACTTAGCGGGCCGCGCGTACTTGTCGCCAATGCGGATGACCCACGGGTTTTGGAAATGGGGAAACGTGCAAAACGCGAGGGATGTACGCTTCTCTGGTACACGATAGCGGATTCGGGAAAACTCCCGTTGTCCCGGGACGAGCGTTTCATACGCGCCTCGGATATCCGTGAGGAACAAGGCGGTATACGGTTTACCTGTATCTATGGAAAAGAACGATATTCCGTACGTGCACCGGTCTTGGGTGCGCACCAGGCTGGTAATATCATTGCGGCTATCGGGGCCGCGGTCGTATCAGGTATGCCGTTTGCGGATGCGGTGAAGGGGGCCGCCGGAATATCGCCCGCCCATAAAGTGATGGAAAAAATCCGCGGGATAAACGGTTCGACATTCATAGATGACACCTTCAATAATAATCCCGATGCGGCAAGAGCAGCCCTTTCATATATCGGCTCGCATACGGGGAAGCGCTTTGTCGTGTTCCAACCCATGATTGAGTTAGGGGAATATGCCGAAAGCGCCCATGAGGAAGTCGGCAGAAACGCAGCCGGGAACGCGGATGAAATCATACTGACGAACGCCAATCATTATCAGGCATTCGTACGGGGTGTGCGTAGTAGATCTGCCGATGTACGCGTTTCGGTGAAAAAGCCCAAAGGAACTGCGGATTACCTTAAAGGCGTCGTAACCAAACACGATATCGTATTGTTCAAAGGGAAGGACGCCGAACACGCACTGAGATTATTGTTACCGTAACATGAGACCGTTTACCCGTATTATTTCAGCCAGCCTTTCTCCCAATACGGATGCAAAAGACGTTTGGATTGCTTTTCGTACATTGGTACGGCCATGGGCATGGGTACGCGGGAAAGGTCTGAGAGACGTCGACGCATGGTTTCGGGAAACATTCGGCGTTAAAGGCACTTATTTGTACAACAGCGGGCGGACCGCTCTTCTTGAGCTATTAAAGGCGTGTGCAATCGGAGCAGGCGATGAAGTGATTGTCCAGGCGTTCACCTGCGTTGCCGTGCCCAACAGTGTCATATGGTCGGGGGCAACCCCCGTATATGCCGATATTGACGGCACGCTAAATATCGATCCGCGTTCGGTCGAGTCTAAAATATCCGCGCAGACGAAGGCAATTATCGTCCAGCATACCTTTGGCATTCCGGCAGAGATGGACAAGATTTTAGCGATAGCAAAAGCGCATAATCTTCTGTTGATTGAAGATTGCGCCCATGCGCTCGGGGCAACCTATAAGGGGAAAGCACTCGGTACGTTCGGAGACGCCGCATTTTTCAGTTTCGGAAGGGACAAGGTTGTTTCAAGCGTGTGGGGAGGGGCCGCGATAGTCAATCCACACTCCCGGAAAAAGGATATGGCAAGCCAATTGGAACGGCAATATGGAACGCTGCCAACACCCTCACGGTCGTGGGTATTCCGGCAGCTCCTGCATCCTATCGCGTTTGCCGTGATCCTTCCGCTCTACACAAGCGGCATCGGGAAGCTGCTGCTTGTAACACTTCAGAAGGCGGGGCTCCTGTCGATTCCTGTATATCCGCAGGAAAAGAAAGCCCGACAGCCCGACATATTCCCGGCCCGCTACGCCAACGGTTTAGCGGAGCTGCTTATCTGGCAGTTACAAAAACTTCCCATGATGATTGACACGAGAAGGAAAAACGTCCGTGAGTATGCAAAGGCCCTGATGAAACTCTCGGGGGACCCGAAGCGTACTTATAGGGACGGAGCAGCATATCTGCGGTTCCCCGTTAGTGTTGCGAATCCAGGTTCACTTATCGCAAAAGCGAAACGGAACGGAGTGCTTCTCGGGAATTGGTATCACAACGTCATAGATCCAATCGGCACCGACTTCGGCGCCGTTTCATATACACCGGGAAGTTGTCCGCGGGCAGAAGAGGCGGCCAGGCACGTCATTAATTTACCAACACTCATAACCCATGACCAACGGTCGCGGGTATATGAATCACTGGAGGAAACGTATGAGCGTAAACTGGATTGATTTCGTCATCATCGCCGTTGCAATCTTTCAGGTTTATGAAGGGTGGAATCGCGGGTTTACGACCCTAATTGCCAACCTCGGTTCGTTCCTTGCTTCCTTGTGGCTTGCGGTACGGTACCACAAAACAGTTGGCGATTTTTTCGTCATGAAGTTTGGGCTGAGCGCTAGCTGGACGAACGTGCTGGGATATATCGCCGTGGCGCTCATATCACAGGTTATCCTTGAAGAGTTGTTTATTTACGCGATAAACAAGCTTCCTGATAAATTCAAGCAGTCCAAAATAAATCACGGGCTCGGGAGCGTTGTGTCGCTTCTTAACGCCCTGGTGATGACCTCGTTTTTCCTTCTGCTTGTCCTGTCTCTGCCGCTTCGGGGGTCCATCAAAACGGATATCAGGAATTCCCGGATAGGATCATTATTGGTCATCGCGTCGGAAAAATACGGCGGAAAGGTAAAAAGCTCCCTTGAAGAAGTAGCCCGCGAGACGGTCAAGTTCCTTACGGTAAAGCCCGGAAGCCGCGAAACCATACCTATCGAATTGCCGGCGGGCCAGTTGAGTTTTTCCGTGGATGCCGAGACGGAAGCGCAAATGATTACGCTCCTCAACGGGGAACGGAAGTCACGGAATTTGCCGGAACTGAGACTCGATTATTCTATAACGGAAGTCGCACGGGGGAAAAGCCGCGACATGTTTGAGCGGCGGTACTTCTCGCATTACGATCCCGATGGAAAGAATGCCGCAGACAGGATGGAAGAATCCGGCGTTCCGTTCACGTTAGTCGGGGAAAACCTTGCCTATGCGCCGGACCTTAAGAGTGCCCATGACGGACTCATGAATAGCGAAGGGCACCGTGCCAATATATTGGAACCGCGTTTCCGGAGGATAGGCATCGGGGTTATTGACGGGGGTATCTATGGTAAGATGTTTACGCAGATATTTGCCGACTGATTCTTCTTCATGCACCTTGTGATTCACACGCTCACGGTTGGAGTGATGGCAACCAATTGCTACGTGTTGTCGGACCCCAAATCACACGAAGGGATCATTGTAGATCCCGGGGAAGACGCTGAATATATTGCGGATACGCTGATGCGTCTAAAGATTCTTCCTACCATGATCATTGCGACGCATGGCCATTTCGACCACATCCTGGCGGCATTTTTCCTTCAGCATACGTTTGGCATTCCGTGTCTGATCGATCCCGAGGATAATTTCCTGGTGCGGCGCATGCAGGAATCGGCCACGCATTTTTTGGGACTTGGTTCGGTCGATCCGCCGCCTACGGTGACACCGCTCCCTGATGCGGTAGCCGTAGGAGGCGAAACGATCAGGATCCATAAGATTCCGGGACATACGCCGGGTAGTGTATGCCTTGAGGTGGAGCCATCAACCCTTCTTGTGGGCGATACCATATTCGAAGGGGGCAATGTCGGTAGAACCGACCATTCGTATGGAAGCCGGGAGGATCTTGTAAAGTCCATCGGATATATCCTCGCGTTTCCGGACCGGACTGTACTGCTTGCCGGCCACGGGAAGGCAACCACTGTTGGATCGGAAAAGAGGTTTCACGTACAATAGGCCTATGTCGAAAATCGAATGGAAGCCGGTGTCTGAGGCATCCCAATGGGATTTATTCGTGCTCCGGTACAGTCCGGAAGCGCTCTTTCAGGCATGGGAATGGGGGGAAGTTCAGAAACGCATGGGCAATGACATAGGCCGTTTTGGGTTGTACGAGGATAATGAGTTGGTCGGCGTGATGCAGACCATGCTCGTCCGGGCGAGGCGGGGGTCGTTTCTACACGTGCGTCATGGACCCATTTTTTCCAAATTCAAGCACGCTTATTGGAAAAGCGCGCTCGCCTTTCTTTCGCACGAAGCGCGGAAGCACGCATGCTGGTTTGTCCGCATGAGCCCGCTTGTCCCGGCCGATGACAAAGCAGCGATGCTTCTTATCGAACTCAAAGGAAAACCTGCCGCGATTCACCGGATGGACGGAGAATACTGCTGGGTTCTTGATTTGGACCAACCGGTCGAACAACTGCTGCAGAACATGCGCAAGACTACGCGGTATGAAATCAGGAAAGCCGAGAAGGAAGGTGCGGAAGTATTCGAAACCGAAAATCCAAATCACCTTGCGGATTTTTTCGGGCTCTATGAGGCGACGAGTACCCGCCAGGGGTTTGTTCCGCACGTCGGCATACGGGAAGAATTTGAAGTGTTTGCTAAAAAGAAACAGGCGCGTCTTTATTTGGGGAAGCATGAGGGAAAGACGGTCGCGGCGGCAATCATTCTGTATTTCGGTCACCAGGCAATTTACCACCACGGCGCATCGGTCGCCTCCAAAGTGCCCGTGTCTCCGCTCGTCCAATGGGAAGCGATCAAGGATGCGAAAAACCGGGGAATGAAAGTATACAATTTCTGGGGTATTGCTCCCGAAAGCAGCGTAAATCATCCATGGCGGGGAATAACGTTGTTCAAAAAGGGATTCGGAGGACGATCCGTCGAGTATATGCACGCAATCGACTTTCCGATATCCCCGCTGTATATCGTAAGCAGGATGGTGGAGACGGTTCGCCGGATACGGCGCGGGTATGATTAGGTGTATACTTAGATCGTCATATGCGCAAAATACTGCACCGGCACCATATATCATTTAAGAATGCGTTTGCGGGACTTTGGTGGGCAATCACGACACAACCGAATTTCCGGGTCCATCTGGTTCTGTCGCTTGTTGCCGTTTCCCTGGGGTGGTACCTCGAAATTTCGGGGATCGAATGGTCGATTATCGTATTTACCATCGTGCTGGGGTTAGGTGCCGAGATGGTGAATACGTCCCTCGAAGCGATGACTGATCTTATCACGAGAAAATGGGAGAAAGAGGCAAAGACCGCCAAAGACGTCGCCGCGGGGATGATGCTCACGATTGCCTTCGGCGCACTGGTCGTTGCGTATCTCGTTTTGGGAACGAAGCTCATTGACCGATTTTTATAACCTATGCAACTCCTTCTCGGAACTGTATTGCTGTCGTGGCTTCTCCATAGTGTCCTTTTTATCCCGTTCATTCAGCTTTTGTACCATATCCGCATGCAGCGATTGCGTCAGGTGACCCGCGATACGTTTAACAAACGGACCCCGCTTTTCGACAAATATCACCGGCATAAGGCGGGTACGCCGGTGGGCGGGGGACTTTTGATCATTCTCCTGACGACGATTCTGCTTCCCGTCATTCTCCTTCTTATGTATTATTTCTGGATTCCGATAACGTCCGTATACCCGCTGGCAAGTGAAGTGAAAATACTGCTCTTTACGTTTGTATCATTTGGGCTTCTTGGACTTCTTGACGATACGAAAAAAACATTCGCATGGGTCAAGAATGATTTTTTCGGGCTCCGTTTGCGGCATAAACTGATCCTGGAGATCCTGCTTGCCGGCATCATAGGATTCTGGCTCGTGCACGATCTCAAGATCGGTATCTTCCACGTACCGCTTCTTGGCGTATTCCATCTGGGATGGTTTTACATTCCGTTTGCCGTATTCGTCATTATCGCGTTTGCCAATGCCTTCAATATCACCGACGGATTGGACGGGTTATCGGCGGGGGTCTTGGTGATTGCCCTGTTTGCCTTTTGGTTCCTGTCGGCGTCGATTCTCGATACCGTGCTTTCCGTCTTCCTGGCGCTGTGGATCGGCGGAGTCCTGGCGTTTTTATACTTTAACGTGCTCCCGTCTCGTATATTTTTGGGGGATGTCGGCGCGCTTTCGTTCGGCGCGACCTTTGCCGTTGTAGGCCTCATTCTAGGGAAGGTTCCGGGATTGGTCATCATCGGCGGAATTTTTGTCCTTGAGGTCGCCTCTTCCCTCATCCAACTCACCGCGCGGTCGCTTACGGGTCGGAAGATATTTGCCGCCGCCCCGCTCCATTTGTGGTTGCAGGTTAAGGGCTGGCCGGAGTCTAAAATCGTCATGCGGTTCTGGATTCTTGCGATCGTCCTTGCCATGTTTGGGCTGTGGCTTGCACTTCTCAACTGATCCAAGCTGCTTTTCATGAATACTCGATCATTCACTCTCAGGGGCAGGACCGGGACGGGAGCCCTGCGCAGGCCAAAATTGCATCACGGACGCGGCGACCGGTGGCTACTCATTACAACCGTGATTCTTGCCGCGATCGGCATAGTCATGGTGTATGATTCGTCCGTCGCGATTGCGCTCCGGGATTTCGGAGACTCGTATCACTTTGTGCGGGAACAGTTAAAGTGGCTTGCGTTGGGATTTTTGTCGTTTGCCGTGCTTTCACGGATCCCGTACGTACTGTACCGAAGATTCGCGTTGCCACTGTTGTTGGGAACGTTGGGACTTCTCATCCTCGTATTTATTCCGGGGTTGGGTGTCCGTGCGCTCGGCGCCCACCGGTGGATCAATTTTGGGTTTTTTGTGTTACAGCCTGCCGAACTTGCCAAACTTGCAATGGTCCTGTATCTTTCCGCATGGTTTGCGACGAAAGAGAAGGGGAGGCTCCTTGCCTTCCTTCTTCTTATCGGCATGGTCGGGGGGTTAGTTGTGATCGAGCCCGATTTGGGTACTGCAATCATTCTCGTTTCTACGTCGATTTGCCTGTATTTTTTGTCCGGCGCACCCATCAGCCATTTCCTTGCGATCATTCCCATTATTGCAGGCGGCGCCTTGTCTCTGGCTATCATAACGCCCTACCGGATGCGGCGGTTACTCACGTTCCTCAATCCTGATCTTGACCCCTTAGGTGCTTCATACCAGATCCGGCAAGTACTGTTGGCATTGGGATCGGGCGGATTCTGGGGAGTTGGGCTGGGACAGTCCCGCCAGAAATACGAGTATTTACCTGAGGCAAACACCGATTCGATATTTGCCATCCTGGGTGAGGAAGCCGGATTCATCGGCGGGATCATCGTGATTGCCCTGTTTGTTTTTCTTGTTTGGAGGTGTTTCAAGATAGCAAGAAGAATCAACGATCCGTTCGGCAAGCTTGTCGCGCTGGGGATCGGATCCTGGATTGGTCTTCAGGCAATCGTCAATATCGGTTCGATGGTGGCGATCATGCCCCTCACCGGAGTTCCGCTTCCCCTTATATCGTATGGCGGGTCAAATCTGGTCATCACGCTCGGCGCACTGGGGATAGTGTATAACATAAGTACCAAAACCTATGACACCGGCTAAACGACCAACCATTCTCATGACCGGCGGACACGTAACCCCCGCCATAGCCACGATCGAGGTCATGCGCGCGCGCCATCCCGATTGGAATATTCTGTTTGCCGGACGGCGCACCTCGCTTGAGGGATCTGGTGTTTCCTCGGAAGAAGAACGGCTCATCAGTGCTATGGGTATTCCGTTCTTCCCGATTGCTGCCGGAAGGCTCAAGCGGGAGGGAGGGGTGGCATCGGTCACGGCGTTTCTCAAGACTCCGCAGGGGTTTACTCAGGCGTTTGTATTGGTGCGGAAGACGCGTCCCGATGTCATCGTAACGTTTGGCGGATATGTAGCACTTCCGGTAGCCGTAGCCGGGTATTTTTTCCGCATACCGGTCGTGACCCACGAGCAGACGATGTATCCGGGACTTGCCAATAGGATAATTGCGAAGTTCGCACGGCGGACCGCCGTGAGTTTTTCTGAAACCAAGCGTCTTATGGGACCGGGAGCAAACGTCGTCGTCACCGGGTTACCCTTGCGGTCGCAGGTTACAAAACGATCCGGAGCTACCACATTACCCCTTTCGAAATCGGTTCCGGTACTTTTCGTAACCGGCGGAAGCACGGGATCAGTCAGTATCAACGAAGTCGTGTACAAGGCGCTTCCGGCATTATGTGAGGATTTTGCCGTTGTGCATCAGGTCGGAAGGCTCTCCGAAAAAAAGGCGGAGGAAGTAAAATCCGCATTACCGGAGCGTCTCCAAGCGCGGTATATCCCCGTTCCATATCTTTCCCCGGACGAATTTTCCAGGCTAATGCAAACGGCGGCACTTGTCATCGGACGTTCCGGCGCAAATACCGTAACCGAGGTGGGGTTAGCCTCTGCTGTGGCGATATGGATACCGTTGCCATGGTCGGCTCACCAGGAACAGTTCCGTAACGCAAAGCTTCTATCCGACGCCGGCACGTCTCTAATCCTCGCGCAATCGGATTTGACGCCGGATACGCTTATCACCGAAATCCGCAACGCGGTTACCAACCGCGAAACGATGAAGGAGCGCGCGCGTGAATTCTCGACACAAATAAGGAAAGACGGCGCCGACCGGTTCGTGCGCGTCATAGAAGAAATACTAACGCTTCCACATCCGTGACAACGCGACTTCATGCTTATACCATCAAACGTACGCTCCGGATTGCTACCGCGGTTATCCTTGCCTTATCCGCGACTGTAGGTATCGCCATCCTTTTCGGGCATGTTTTTACGGTTCGCAACATCGTCGTTGACGCACCCGGCATGTCGATTACGCTCGACAATTCCAAGATGTCCTATAACCTGTTCTTTTTGCCGACCGACAAGTTACGGGCGGAGCTTATGGACCGGTATACGCTTCTTGAGGACGTCCGGTTTGAAAAAAGACTGCCCGCAACCCTCGTCATCCACCTCACGAAACGCGCGCCCGCCGTATTGCTCCTTTCCGGACGGACCTGGTACGCACTTGATAAGAACGGTAATGTCGTAGATATCGGTACTAATGTTCCCGGACTGCCGGTCTTCCGTATGGAGGCGGGAGCGTTCGGGTTGGGTAGTACCGTCCGTGATCCCAATGTCGCCGCCGCGTTGAGTTTCTATACGGCGCTTGCAGGGAAAATTCCGATTACGGAGTTTACCGTTGCCGGGGACGGATCGATACGGGCCGTATACGGAAATACAAACATATTTATTCCTCAAGCGGGGGATCAAAAGGCGAAAGCAGACACTTTACAAATAATTATAGAGGGGTTTAGAATAAAAGGTACACTGCCCACCGTGATCGATCTCCGTTTCGACAAAACGATCATCACGAACTAAACGCATCTTTACCCTATGGCACGCGATCGTATCCTCTCGGCAATCGACATCGGATCCTCAAAAATCGTAACGCTCGTCGCCGTCATGACGGAAGAAGGGGAAGCGCGTATCGTCGGTGTTTCTACGAGTACCAGCCGAGGCCTTCGGAAAAGCCAGGTCGTCAATATCGATGAGGCAACTGCCGCAATTTCCTCGTCGCTTGAGGCCGCGGAACGTATGGCGGGTACATCCGTTGCTCAGGCGTTCGTCAGTGTCGGCGGGTCCCATATCGCATCGCTCAACTCGCACGGGGTTGTGGCGGTTGCTGACCCGGAAAAGGAAATTACGGCATTTGACGTAAAGCGGGTCATTGATGCCGCAAAAGCGGTACAGTTGCCGACGTCACGGGAGATCCTGCACGTGCTTCCGAGAGGCTATATCGTGGACGGGCAGGAAGGAATCGTTGATCCTATCGGCATGGGCGGAGTGCGGTTGGAGGTAGAAACGCATCTAGTCACCGGTGGAGCTACCGCAATCCGGAATCTCCATAAATGCGTGACGGAACTGGGAGTGGATGTCGCGGGGATAGCCTTCGGCGGATTGGCGTCAGCAACCGCAACCATATCGGACACGGAAAAAGAACTGGGTGTCGTGCTTGTCGACATTGGAGGCGGAACGACAGACGTCGCGATTTTTGTCGAGGGCGCGCTGTCGTATTCGTCGGTTATACCCATTGGCGCAATCAACATCACCAAAGACCTGGCCGCAGGGCTCCGGGTGTCTTTGGAGAGCGCGGAGAAGATCAAACTCCGCCTTGGCGAGGTTTCCAAAGTCCCGGTCATGGTCGATGAAGAGCGGCACAAGGGGAAATCGGAAAAGGACGATGAGATAGATGTTGCCGATCTGGGGCTTCCGGAAGGCATGCGGACCATATCCAAGAAAACGCTCATTGAGGGTATCATCAAACCGCGCCTCAACGAAATATTTACGATGGTTGGCTTGGAAATCAAACGGAGCGGATTCGGCGGCATGACGCCGTCCGGTGTTGTCATGACCGGCGGCGGTGCGCTCACGATCGGGGCGGTGGAAGCGGCTCGGAGGAATCTTGCCATGCCGGTGCATATCGGGACACCCCAGAAAATCACGGGGCTTATCGATGAAATCATGTCCCCTTCGTATGCGACGGCAGTCGGGCTGCTGTTGTGGGGCAATGCGACCGGGAAAAACGAATCAACGGGATCCATTTTCCCCGCACTGGGTAAATTCGGTAGCAACATCCAAGTGAAAGGACTTGCCGGAAAGGTCGTAGATCTGGTAAAGTCATTCCTGCCTTAACACAAGTACACGCCTACATTCCTCAGTCTGCCTCTGAGATAGTGGCATTATGCTCATCAAACCGGACATCGCAAGATTTGCGAAGATCAAGGTCGTCGGAATCGGCGGCGGCGGCAGCAATGCTGTAAACTCGATGATCGTCAATAACCAGATAAACGGTGTCGACTTCATTTCCGTAAACACCGATGCGCAGGCGCTACTTCTTTCCCAGGCAACCAACAAAATCCAGATCGGTGATAATCTGACCCGCGGACTTGGCGCCGGCGGCAGTCCGGATGTAGGAAAGCAGGCAGCCGAGGAATCCCGTGAGAAGATCGCGGAGCACTTGCGTGATGCGGATATGGTGTTTCTTACCTGCGGCGAGGGCGGTGGGACCGGCACCGGCGCGACACCCGTGTTTGCCGAAATCGCCAAAGAGATGGGGGCACTCACCGTAGCGGTCGTCACCAAGCCGTTCCATTTCGAAGGGACACGGCGGATGGTCCAGGCGGAGGAGGGAATCGCAAACCTCAAGGACAAAGTTGACACCCTTATCGTCATCCCGAACCAGCGGCTTTTGGACGTCATCGATAAAAAGATGACGCTTATCGAAGCGTTCCGTGTTGCGGACTCCGTGCTGGGTCAGGGCGTCCAGGGAATTTCGGATCTTATTACCATGCCGGGACTCATCAATGTGGACTTTGCTGACGTGCGGGCGATCATGACCAATGCCGGATCGGCACTCATGGGTATCGGGACGGGCGTCGGGGAAAATCGGGCGGCAACCGCTGCCAGGACCGCCGTTGCCTCCCCGCTCCTTGAGACGACCATCGAGGGAGCCAAGGGCGTCCTCTTTAACATTATCGGTGGTAATGACCTCACCATGTCTGAAGTGGATGAGGCGGCCAAGCTTATTGCTTCGGCAGTCGATCCCGATGCAAACATCATCTTCGGAGCGACGATAGACGAGAAACTTGTCGACCAGATCAAGATTACGGTGATCGCGACCGGATTCGACGAAACAAAGAAGCGCCTGAGAGAACTTACCGGCAAGCCGTCGCAGGATGCGTCCCGTTTCGGATACCAGAGGCCCCCCGTATCGTTTGCAAAGCCTAATTCGTCACCGCCCGACCCGGTACGGCCGGAGCCATCCGTCCAGCAGCCGCCTCCGACGTTCAACCCGCCGGAAGACGAAGCGCCACCGGAAGAGGACGAGTTCGACATCCCCGCATTCTTAAGACAGAGAAGCTGAATTACGGCACCTCAAGGCGTAACGCCCGTTTGCGGGATACGATATAATAGTCGTATGCTCATGCGGCTTCTTGTCAATGCATTGGCATTCTACATTACCGCGTTCCTTCTGCCTGGTTTCCGGATAGACGGGTGGACGACACTTCTGGTTATGGCGGTGGTTTGGGGGATTCTCTCGGTTATATTGCGTCCGATACTCCTTATCCTCACGCTTCCTATCACCATTCTGACGCTTGGCCTGTTTACGTTCGTCATTAACGCCATCATGCTGAGTATCACGAGTACGATCGTTCCCGGCTTTGACATCGACGGCTTCGGCACCGCCATTCTGGCCTCCATCGTGCTGGCGCTCGTCAATAGCTTCTTATCCAGCCTGAAAGACTAAGCGCGAAGTTGCTATTTCGGGAAATTAAGCCTATAATCCACAATTGTGTTGCTAAGAGGCGCGTATTTTCCGTATGAAAACCGAGTCGCGTTTATCTTATAGTGATAAGTATCCTTACCGGCCGTACCCCCTGTTCATTCGAGAGGCCCCGAAGCGCGAAACGCTCACAAATCCCGAATGCTTCAAACCGACGCCGAAGATCCTGGCGTTTATGGGTGCGTCAGGTTCCGGCAAAGATACCGCGATAGAAATACTCGCATCGCTTCCCGGAAGGCGGGGTGTTGCCAAAAAACTTGAGTTATCCGAACCCGTATCCATCCGCGTTATTTCCAAAGTGACGGACCGGCCGCCGAGGGTCGAGGAAATCACCAAGGTCGCCGTAAACGAGGCGGAATTTACGAAACTCAAGCAAAGCGGCAAACTGATCGGAGAATACGGCTCCACAGTAACGGATGCCGCTATGCGTACATGGCGGAGGATTTCGCGCAAACGTGCGCGGAAGAATTCCTGATCGCGGAACCGAGCATTCTTCACGTCCTTGAACTCAAGGAGAAGTTCGGAGACCAGATTCATTGTACGTTCCTCACGTCGTCTCGGGCATACCGGCAGCGCCTCCTTGAGAAACGGCAGACGGAAACGCCGCAGGAAATCGTCCGGCGGTTGGATGAGGGGGACGGGCAGACATTCGTGGCACTCCTTCTGGCCGGCAAGAATGTGGACTTTATCCGTCAGTTCGTGTCCCCGGAAATCACCACGTATTTTGAGCGGCTGCTTACGACCCCACCCACCAACTGGAACAAGGACGGATTCCTCGATACGGTATCCAAAAAGATCGGACCGGAGCTGGTCGGCATTCTCGAAAGCGTCGTCACGCATAAAGGTCGGGTCGTTGACGAACTCATCAACATCGATAGGTTCCAGACATTCATCGATGACATCGTCGTACTCGAGGACAAGTTCATCACCGACAATCCGTACCAGGCAGGGTTGTTTTCCGAGGCGGTGATCGATACGGCAACACGGATGCTTTTGAACGCCGATAACAAGGTCTTTAGCGTGGACCAGACGGCAAGCGCAAATATCATTTGTAATCTTGTCGTCCCGGAAGCTTCAAAATCCGTCGAATCCGTCATGGGCGTGCCGTATGCGGACCTTTTTGACTCGATAGTCCAAAACCAGAAAGACCGCATGTTCACGATGAAGACGCTGGACGGAGTGAGCACGATGTCCGTTCGGTGGGTATCCTATTTCGAGGACCGCATGCATGTCTTCGGCCTCGTACTACAGGATCCTAATCATCCGGATTCCGTGATGAGCTTCAAGGCGATGCAGCCGGAAGGGAGCGATGAAGCGCTTTTGGAGTACCAGATTGACCTGTCTCCGCTGCGCCGGGCAAGCGACCGCAGCGTCCAGCAAATGGCATTCATGTCGCAGGCATTGCGCCTGTGCGCGCGGCTCGGGGTGAAAAAATTCCACTATGCCGAGCACTTTGACCTCGTTGACGTGGATGACAACGTCATCGGAATCGTCCCGCGCCATACGGCACACGAGGAGGGGCGGTACATCCACCGGGCCGCATCGGTCATGATCTGGCGTTGGCATTACGACACCGAAAAAGGGAAATACGTCAAGGAATTGTTCCTCACAAAACGAAGCAAGAACAAGAAATTAAACCCGAATAAATGGCATGCTGCACCCTCCGGTCATTTGCTCCCGGGAGAAACATACGCGGAGGCAGCCCGGCGGGAGCTGAAGGAAGAAATGGGTACGGCATTCTCGAAAACGGTCAAGGCAATCCAGCCGCTGACGCTCGTGCGGGCATATTCAAATCCCGTGACGCATATGCATCCGCAGAAGGAAAATTTCTATTACTTCCTCGCGCAAGTTGACCATGACGCCTCCGAATCGATCAATGCCAATTACGAGTCGGACAGCGCGAAATGGATGAGTGTGGATGACATCCGCAATGAGATGAAGGATAACCCATCCTACTTTAGGGATGCCTTCCGGATGGCGTTTTCGTCGGTTGACTGGAACAATATCGCAGAGCCGCCGGCACCCCCGAAGCAGGAGTTAGTTCAGGCACCTACCGCTTCGTAATCCGGCGTGGACGCGTTGACGAATAATTTGGTATAATGGATTAAAGGCGTGGATTCCGCTATCAACGGAAGAGCCGAGGGAAGAACCGCGATAAGCCCAGTAGACCCCTCCGGGTGAGCCCGTAACCGCTCGCAAACAAGAAGCAAATAAGGTGGTACCACGAACACCCGTTCGTCCTTATACTAGAAGGAGAGCGGGTTATTTTATGCTTAAAAAGCAAACGTTTTCGCCGGTTACACCGAATGTGAATTTCCCCGAACTCGAGGAACGCGTGCTTTCCTATTGGAAAAGCAACAGGATTTTCGAAAAATCCGTGGAAAGCCGGCCGGCTGATAAGACCTGGACATTCCTCGATGGCCCGCCGTTCATCACGGGGCTACCGCATTACGGCAGTTTGCTCTCGAGCATTCCCAAAGATTTATTTCCCCGCTACTGGACGATGAAGGGATACCGCGTGCGGCGGGTCTGGGGATGGGATTGCCATGGATTGCCCGCGGAAAACAAGGTGGAAACGAAGCTCGGCATCAAACGGAAGAAGGATATAGAGGAAAAAGTCGGGGTGAAGAAATTCATTGACGAATGCAAGTTATATGTGAAAGACGTCTCCGGCGAGTGGGAATGGTACGTTGACCATATCGCCCGGTGGGTTGACTTCAAAAACGCGTATAAGACGATGGATACCCCATATATGGAGTCCGTCATGTGGGTATTTAAGCAAATGTATGAGAAGGATCTTGTCTATAAAGGGATGCGGGTCTCCCTGTATTGTCCGCATTGTGTGACCCCCATTTCCAATTTCGAGGTGGCGATGGATCCGGATAATTACAAGGAAGTTACCGAGGCGACCGCCGTCTATAAGTACCAGCTGGAAGAGGATAAGGATACGTATCTTTTGGCATGGTCAACAACGCCCTGGAATAAGCTCGCGACCCCTGCGCTTGCGGTGCATCCGACACTTACCTATGTGAAGATTGAGCAGAATGGAACAAAGTACATCCTCGCCAAATCGACAATGTCGATGCTGACCCAAGAGCCCTACACGGTGCTGGAGGAGTTCCCGGGGTCAGCCCTCGTCGGGAAGAAATTCGTCCCGCACTATAGCTTCTATACCGTTGATCCGGGCAAAAACGCGTTTGTCGTTATCCCGGGTGAATTCGTGACGTCCGATGAGGGAACCGGAATTGTCACCATCGCCGTCTACGGAGAAGAGGATTTGGCGGTGATGAAGAAGGAAAACATCCAGTTCGTATTCCATGTGGATGACGAAGGGGTTATGAAACCTGAGGTGACCGGATTTGCGGGAACCTATTACCTCGACACCGATCCGATGGTCATAGCGGATCTTCAGAAACGAGGATTAATCTACCGCGTCGACCAGTACGCCCACACGGTGCCAACCTGTTGGCGGTGCCACACGAGGCTCTATTACGCGCCGCAGGACGCGTGGTACGTCAATGTGCAGAAACTCAAGGACAAGATGAAGAAAACCAACGAGCCGGTCAATTGGTACCCGGATCACTTCAAGATGGGAAGATACTTAAAGAGTCTTGAGAACGCCCCGGACTGGTGCATATCCCGGAGCCGCTATTGGGGAAGCCCCGTGCCCGTGTGGGAGTGTCCCAAAGGGCACCGGTTTGTCGCGGGATCCATAAAGGAGCTTGAAGATGCGGCAGGAACGAAAATCACCGATCTACATAAGCCGCTCATCGATGAGGTAACGGTCACCTGTAAGGAGTGCGGCCAGGTTGCCAGGCGCGTTCCGGAGGTTTTGGACAGCTGGATTGAAGCGGGGAGCGCGTCATTTGCCGAGCGGCATTTCCCGTTTGACAAGGATGTGAAGCTTACCGATTTTTTCCCGCCGGATTTCATCACCGAATATACCGGCCAGATCCGTGCATGGTTTTACGTTCTTCACGTCATATCGACTGCGCTCTACGAATCGCCCGCATTCAAGAATGTCGTCGTAACGGGAGTTATCCTGGGTACCGACGGCCGGAAAATGAGCAAGAACTATGGTAACTACCCCGATCCCAAGGAAATGCTCCAAAAATACGGCGGCGATGCGCTCAGATTGTATCTCTTGGGAACGCCTGTCATGCATGGGGAAGATATTAGAATCTCGGAAGTGGATTACCGAAATCAGGTGCGGGGTATCCTGCTCCTTCTCTGGAACGTCTACAATTTTTTCGTGACCTATGCGCTCGCGGACGGCTGGACGCCTAAGGACGGCGAGTTCGTTCCGACGGAGACCATGGACAAATGGATCCTCTCACGAATGACCGGAAACGTCAGAACCATGACCGAAAAAGGATATGAGGCATACGACACGCCGGAGATTGTCGGTCAGGCATGGATTTTCATGCGTGACTTATCCCAGTGGTATGTCCGGCGTATCCGTGACAGAGTCGGGCCGAGTGCGCCTAAAGGGAAGAGCAAGGATGAGGCATATCAGACGCTTTGGACTGTCCTGACAACCTATTCTCAGGTTTTGGCACCGCTCATTCCTTTTGTCACGGAGGAAATGTACCGAAATCTTACCGGTACTGAGTCGGTGCATCTTACCGACTGGCCGGTGCTCAGTGCGTCCTGGCTTGATGAAGGACTGGAAAAGGAGATGGAGGCGGCCCGCACAGTTGTCGAGCGTGCGCACGCAGAAAGGAAGGCGGCAAACCTTCCTGTCCGGCAACCGTTAGCATCACTTGCGACCATTGCGCCAACTCTGTTCCGGGACGAAATTGCCGAAGTGGTGAAACTTGAGGTAAACGTCAAATCCGTTACTCAGGAAAAAGGGCAGGACGTGAAAGTGACCCTTGATATGAATGTAACGCCCGAACTCAAGGCCGAGGGTGACGCACGGAAACTCATGCGGGAGATCCAAATGCTCAGGAAAGAAAAAGGATGTAGAATAGACGAGCATGTGTCGGCCGTCATACCCGAGGCGTACCGCCAAGTGGAAGCGCTTATGGACCGGGTGAAACAGGCGACGCTTGTTGATTCTTTCACATGGGGAGACGTTCTATCCATCACCTCGAGCAGCGGCTCTACAACCTAGACTGGTTCATATTATTGCCGCTTCTTCTGATCGGCCTGGTCGGGTTGTTTGTGCTTCTCACGACCAACATGGCGCTGTTCTGGCAGCAGCTGTTCTTCCTTATCGTCGGCGCATTCATCATATGGGCGTTGTCGCATCTTGATAGCATCCTTTTGTGGTGGTTTGCGCCTATTGGCTACGTGCTTTCGGTTCTTTTCCTTGCGGCATCGTACCTGGGTGAGCCGATCCGCGGGGCCTCCCGGTGGATTTTCGTCGCCGGCATACAGCTCCAGCCGTCGGAAATCGTCAAACCGCTCCTTATCCTCGCGTTTGCCCGCCTCGTAACGCAGTATTCTCCGCGGGTATGGAAATACCTGGGCTTACACGTGATACTGTTTGCCATCCCGTTTCTTTTGGTCTTCCGTCAACCGGACTTGGGCACGTCGCTTGTCTACGGCGCATCATGGATCTCCATGATGGTTGCGGGCGGCTTTCCGCTTATTTTGTTTTTCCTGGGAGGATTGGTTGGTGCGCTGGGATTTCCGGCGATTTGGGCGGCACTTGCGGATTACCAGAAAGCCCGGATACATACGTTTCTCAATCCCGCATCCGACCCGTCGGGTGCCGGGTACAATGCGTTGCAGGCGATGATTGCCGTAGGGAGCGGCGGCTTCTTCGGTCGTGGACTGGGGCGCGGGACCCAGAGCCATTTGCGATTCTTACCTGAGTACCATACGGATTTCATCTTCGCGACCCTTGTGGAAGAACTCGGTTTCTTGGGCGGATTTGCCCTGCTGCTCTTTTATGCGATGCTTTTGTGGCAGTTGCTTAAGCCCCATATGAAGGGTTCGATCGGAAACCCGTTTGTCTTTTTTTACTCGATCGGTCTGTTCGGCGTGCTCCTTGTGCAGGTGGTCATCAACACGGGCATGAATATGGGGATCATCCCGGTGACGGGAATTACGTTGCCGTTTGTATCCTACGGCGGCAGCTCCATATTGTCGCTCTGCATCGCATTCGGACTCCTCCTCGCGCTTCGCCGACGAGGTCCTGCCGAAGGGGGCATTGCAATCGGACAGGCTCACAGGCTATAATACGTACCTATGTTCGCAATTGTGCTTATCGGCAATAAACAATACAAGGTCGAACCCAAAGCCGTCATCACGGTCGATAAAATAGACGGGAAAGAGGGGGATTCTGTTGAATTTTCCGACGTACTCCTCGTAAAAGACGATAAGGCGGTGAAGGTCGGAACGCCGAACGTCAAGGGCGCGGTAGTTAAAGCAAAGATCGTCAAGCATGAACTCGGTGAAAAAGTGGAAATCCGGCGTTTCAAATCCAAGGTGCGGTACCGCCGCCGAAAAGGATTCCGCGCACAACTTACGAAACTGGAAATCGTGAGCGTTTCCTAAGGACCGTTCATGAAACCTGCCGTATTTATCTTCGGACGAACTCCGGACCTCTCCCTTGCTGAACTTACCTCCCTTTTTCCAACGGCGACCGAATTTATTCCCGGTGCCGGTATTGTCCCGGATGCGGATGTTGAGGTCAGTGTGTTGCACCGTCTTGGTGGCACCGTCAAGCTTGTCGAACTCATACGGGAAACGGATACGCTGACGGAAGAAGTGTTCGTCTCTGCCCTCATGGAGGTTCTGAGGGAGCCACGGGTGACCTTCGGTATCAGCAGTTACGGAGGAGTCGGAGTTCCGGCATCCGTCATGGCAGCCATCAAATCGGATTTGGCGGCACGGGGGATCTCCTCCCGATATGTTGAGACGAAGCAGACCCAAGCCCTCTCAAGCGTCGTCGTGTCCAAGCAGCACGTGATTGAGCTTAATGTCATAAAAAAGGATAACCTGTATCACCTGGGGGTGACGAGGGTGGTGCAGGATTTCGAGGATTGGAACCGCCGTGATTACGGACGACCGGCAACCGACCCGAAAGCCGGTATGCTTCCGCCGAAAGTTGCACGCATGATCGCAAATATTGCGTTGGGGGTCACTTCCGGGTACACGCCCACGATTCTTGATCCGTTTTGTGGTGTGGGAACTATTGTCGCTGAAGGGTTGTTATACGGCGCCAACGCGATTGGGTCGGATATCTCGTCGGAAGCGGTTACCAAAGCAAAAGCAAATATCGATTGGCTCCGGAAGACCTATCCCACAGTTGGGACACAGTATTGCAAACTATTTGCCAGCGATGCGACCCATGTATCAAAGGAAATTCCGGCGGGAAGCGTTGACGCAATTGCGACGGAACCGTTCATGGGGGAGAATGTCGACACGAAAGACATTGGGAAGCTGAATCCTTCTAAAGTGAAGAATACGTTAAAAGGCCTTGAAAAACTTTACATCGGCGCGCTTCGCGAATGGGCAACAATTTTAAAAAGCGGCGGAAAAGTCGTAATGGCCATGCCTGCATATGTCATGGAGCGCGATGTGATGCGCGTGAAAAATGTTGTTGACAGATGTGAAAGCCTCGGATATACTCTCATCACTGAACCTATAGAATATAGTCGGCCCCAAGCGGTCGTCAGACGGGAATTTTATATTTTTAGGAAAAACTAACTATGGCACACGTTAAAGCAGGCGGTACGGCAAAAGGTAATAAGGACTCGATTTCCAAAAGACTTGGAGTCAAAATCTACGGCGGACAAAACGCCGTTGCAGGCAATGTCATTGTCCGGCAAAAGGGAACGAAGTTTTACCCGGGAGATGGGGTCGACATGGGTAAGGACTTCACGATTTTCGCAACTGTAGCTGGCGTAGTATCATTTATTACTAAACGCGGTAAACGGTACGTGTCGGTCTTGCCCTCGCACGGATAATCCATGGCAGACACACAACAGATTCTTCATTTAGATCTCGAAATGCTTCAGCCGAACCCGCTCCAGCCGCGGGGAATGATTAACCCCGAACAACTTGCGGACCTTGTCGATTCCATCAAAGAGCACGGCATTATCGAGCCGTTAGTCGTCGCCAAGACGCCGGCAGGCTACCAGATCATCGCGGGCGAACGCCGGTGGAGAGCGTCAAAAATCGCCGGGCTTACGACCGTTCCTGTCCTCATCAAGGAAACATCAGCCAAAGGCATGCTGGAAATGGCTCTCGTGGAAAACGTGCAACGCGTTGACCTTAATCCCATTGACCGCGCTTTGGCCTTCCAACGGCTTATTGAAGAATTCGGCCTGGCAGTCACCATGATTGCCAAAAGGATCGGGAAATCCGAATCGTACGTTTCCAACACGATGCGGCTGTTGGCGTTGCCGGATGCGATCAAGGACGGATTGGTATCGGGAGCAATTTCCGAAGGGCATGCGCGGGCCATAGCGGGACTCAATGACGTCAAGCTCATGGTGGATGCCTACAAGACGATCCTTGCCGAAAGCGCATCGGTCCGTCGCGCCGAAGACCTCGCCCGCCGTATGAAAGCCAATAGCGATCAGGCACCCGCCCATAAGATTGAACGCATCCACAGCGATGATTTGGACGCGATCGCACGGGATCTCGCGCAGTCCGTCAACGGTCTTGTCAAAATTACGCAATCTAAGGTCGAAGCCAGGGTCGTGTTTGTGATCCGCGGCAATCTGGAAATGACCAGCGATGCCCTCAAGACGCTCCACGAGCGAGTATCACCCAAAAACTAATAGGAAATCCTCTCACAATCTATTCCTTAGGTTTGCCCCTCGAGAGGTTATAGATCGTACGTGGGGTGGGGGATGACACCGGCAGTTTTGGTCGGCCAATACCGTAAAAACGCCTGACCGATGAAGTCAAATTTGCTGACTGGTCCGAATTCGCGGGAATCCGAACTTCCCGGGCGGTTGTCCCCGACGACGAAATAATGGTCTTCCGGCACGGTTATTTCCACGTCTTCCTGTAGGAATGATTGGCCATATACCGGCTTATTATAATCATACCGCTCTTCCAGCATCTTGCCGTTGATATAGAAATGCTGTTCCTTAAGCATAACTGTTTCGCCCGGAAGCCCGATCACACGCTTGATATAGTCCACGTTCTTGTCTTTCGGGGATTTGAAGATAACGATATCGCCGCGCTTCGGATCATGCAGCTTGAAGGTAAGTTTGTTCGTAAGAATGTAGTCTCCGTTCTGGAAATTCGGCTCCATGGAGTGTCCGCTGACTTCCTGCGGGGACATGATAAATAGGTAGATCATGACCATGACGGCCGCGATAGCGACGATACCCTGGAGAAAATCAAAGAGAGCCGCAACGGCTTTGCCAATGAACTTGAACATACCCATTCAGTGTACTGTGCTACTTTTCAGTGGTCAAGGAGCGGAAAACCCGCTATAATAGGTCAAGTCGTACGGACCTGTAGCTCAGCTGGCTAGAGCGTTTCATTGACATTGAAAAGGTCAGAGGTTCGAGTCCTCTCAGGTCCACCCGTAGGTTCATTTCTTCCGCCATGAAGGTAGAAACGTTTCTCCAGAAACATATAGGGCTTCTGCTCATGGTTATTCTCAGCATGGTGCTCGCCCTTGTCACCGATGACTTGTCGGAGTTCGTGCAGGTTGCGAAGCCTAATCGGTCACCGACTCCAACTCCGACGATTGTCGTTACTCCGTCCGCGATGATAACACCCGCACACGAGGGGACCGTTGCGACCGTAGTGAGTGTTGTTGACGGCGATACGATCAAAATCGAGGGGGGGGAGATTGTACGGTATATCGGGATGAATACGCCGGAGACGGTTGCCCCGGGGCGGCCGGTTGAGTGTTACGGAAAAGAAGCAAGTGCAAAGAATAAGGAACTGGTACAAGGTAAGGTTGTCGAGCTTGAGCGTGACATTTCCAACAGAGACAAGTACGGCAGGCTTCTTCGGAATGTCTGGCTGGACGGCGAGTTAATAAATGAAACGCTGGTGCGTGAGGGGTTTGCCCAGGTCAGCACCTATCCGCCGGACGTCAAATACGAAGCACGGCTGCTGGAAGCGCAACGACAGGCGCGCAGTGAAGGGAAAGGCTTGTGGGGCGGCTGCCCGCTCCCAAGTCCGACCCCCAAACCCATACCGAACGTTTCGAGCGCCTCGGCGACGCCATCGGACGTCTTTCCGACTCCGTAATGTACGGTTCCTTACTGCATTCTTTTCCGAAACCGCGACTATAGTAGATGCATGAGAAAATTTCTCCTTTGGCCGGTGCTTGTTGCCCTATACTGGATCGGGAGTGATGCGTACTATATGGCGCGGCCATGTACCGGCATGTTCTCAGGGCTCTGCGGATTAACCGATATTATTATTAAGGGAATGATCGTCGAATCGATCATTATTTACACGTTTATTTCGCTCGCAGTGACGAAAGTAAAGAGCAGGCGGAAAAAACAGGTGACGGTGTCCGAATACATTTTTGCGGGTATCGTTTCGGCCGCTATCGTATTTGGAGGAGTGCTCTTGAGCGGACTAGGGCTCACGGTATATTTGGGAAACTCTTTCACGTATCCCGGTGCCTCCTATTTCGCGATAAGCGCTCCGTTTGTTGTGTTTCCTATGTACGTTATGGAATGGGTGACAAAATTGGGGTTATAGCACGGAACAACTACTCCAGCAGGTCTTCTTTAGGCATGGTCTCGTCGAATCTGATGGAATGACTTCGTTTACTCCTTCCCCGGATCGAGTAATCTCTCCAGAGTACCCGTCCGTCGCGGAGGATCTGGCCGATCGCAAATCGTGAAGAAGCAGTCCTTGGTTGGAGCCGGAGCGCACGCTTCCCGGATTTCGGATTTGATACGATCAGGACGCCTCTGTCGTCTTTGGCGTAGGAACCATCGGGGTACTCAAGTTCAATATCTATGGAATCTGTAACAATCATCATGGCGCTATCCGATTCTTTCGTTTGTGTGAGCGGAACAAACAGCGGTGCCGGAGCATTGAAAAAGTCCAAAATTTTCGTGATACCTACCGTTGATGAGACCAATGCCATGTGGGACAGGGGATCGGATCTGCTGTTGTCTGCTCCGGAAAGCTGTGCGCTCTTTTGCAGTACGGTATCGTCCCCGTCTTGGGAAAATATAGTTCTGGATTTTACCGGTTTGCCGTCCGACCATAGTCCAAGGCGGGTTTCCTGACGGTTTGGCGAGGTAACGAGGTATTCCAACTCCGTCTTTTTGCCCGTTCCTGTGTAGGTTCCCGTGCGGATACCGAAGTAAGGGGGTGGGAAAAATACGTTGGGAAGCCAGTTGTTTTGATTCTTCATTGATGTGACGTCGATCGCTTCATGCGTCTCAATATCTCTAAGATACGCATAGGTTGGGAGTAATTGTTGGAGTGATGGTATGTACTTATGGAATGCGTCTAGATATGTAATCCGGTTTCTAATTCCGCAGAAATGTAAGAACGCGCTCACAAGCAATTGTTTCGATCGGTCAGTCGGAAGTTTCGTAAGATCTCCGCCCGCCCAGGCCAGATACGAGGGAGGGGTTCCGGCAAAGGGTGTACCGACCGCGAGCATTGCATCTACTCGTGAATTTTCTTGTGTTTGTTCGATATACGCCCGGCTAACCAAACCGCCGAAGCTGTGGGCAAGGACATGGACTTTTTCGTCCGGTTTCGTGTTAGCCAAGATAAACGAATTCAAAGAAGTCGAGTTTTGATACGGCGTCTTTCGCCAATCATAGTAAAAGGGGACAACTTTGAATCCCTCGCTGCGAAGCGCTGTAGTAACAGGTGCATAGAGCTGTACTGCTTGTGGCATGGGAGTCCAAGGCTCAGTGCCTGTTCCGGTTTCGCAGGACATCATTAATTTAGTGTTGTAGGCATTGTAATATCCCGGCACGAGGATGACCGTGGTGGTTTTTGGTGTTGGTAACGGGGTGTCGGTTGGGGTAGACGTAGGCGTTGCTGTTGGGGAAGGTGTCGGTGTCTCGGTGGGAGTAGCGGTCGGAGTAGGCTCTTCATAGGTTGAGAGGACAAAATTTGCCAGTTCGTAGTCACCGCTACCTTGCAAGCCAATTTCAACAGATGCAGCGTTAAAATTTGCTGTTGTTACAATTGACCCCAATAATATATTGTCCTCTAATACCGAAAATGTTGTCCCTTGATTAGGGGAAACTATCACTTCGAAGTGATGAATACCAACAGTTTTATCCCATGGTACTTTTAAATCAATACCGTTAGAGTCATGAATTTGCAGTAAATTGCTCCAATTACCTACAAATTTCCATGCTCCTGTATTGTTAGTTATCCCAAAACCCCACGCCTGATTAGTGATTTCATTATTTACTTTAAGATCCAGCTCTATTTGATATGTAATATTTTCAGTAATTGGAAGGTGGATTACACTCCAATTAGTTGTGTTTGCTCCCGTAATTCCGAATGTAGAAGAGACAGGTGATACTGTTCCGGATGGAACATACCACGAGGAATTATAACCACCAGCGAATGTATCAGAGAAAATGGGGGCTGCCCGGGCAGTTTCGGGGCGAAAGAGCAGAATAAAGGCAATTATCAGGACAGATAATAATTTCCGCACCAGTTACAAAAGTAATACAGGATATCGAAATTGTATGTACGACGTTTCACAACGAAACATATGATAAACTTACGCCATGTTTCGATGTTCTTATTGCGGTGAGGCACAATACTCAATATTTAGACGAATTAACGGTTACACGTTAGAGACGTGTTCATTCTGTCATTTGTTGCAAACACGTACAAGTGAGCCTAAACGAGCAAAGTACGTTAAAAATAAATATACCGAAAGTTACGCGGAAGATTATAAATCGGCACTTCCAAGACTTCATAAAAGATTTATAAGACAGGTTGAGCTCATTAAAAAGTATAAAAAAGGAAAAAGACTCCTTGATGTTGGATGCGGGACAGGACATTTCCTTAAATACCTTAAAGATAGAAGTGAGCCATTCGAAATCTACGGAGTTGAGCCGAGTCAAATTTTGAGACGCGCAGCTAGAAAGAACACAAATTTACCGGTAAAAAATGGTCTTCTTGATTCCCTGCCTTTTCCTGATGCATATTTTGATGTAGTTACATGCTACGATGTTTTGGAACATAGCAAAAAGTTAAAGAGAAATTTGAGTGAATTGAAACGAGTGTTAAAGCCGGGAGGCCTGCTATTTATTCAGGCTCCAAACTATGAAAGCATTATGGCTAATTTGACTGGAAACCGTTGGGATTGGTGGTGTATTCCAGATCATGTATTACATTTTTCCAAAAATACCTTAATAAACATTCTTAAGGATAATAAGTTTCGAATTTTATATGAATATACATACGAAGACGAAGAAGATTTTCAATCAAATATCAAAGGTATGTATTCCATTAGTCTTGTAAGGAAAGCTATATATTTTGTAACGGTGCCGTTGTTGCGTGTTGCTGAGCGTGTAGGTTGGTTATTGAATAAGGGCGGTTTAATCGTAGTGTTGGCTGAAACAACTTAGCATGCTTTCCGTACTTATCGTTTGTCAACGAGTAGACGCGTTTCTCCTTCGGGCGATACGGAGCGTAGAACCCCTCGAGCCCCAGATTCTGGTAGATGTCTCTGATGGTAAGGAAGCACTTGGAATTCGGAAGAATCGACTAGTCGAGCGGGCCGCTTATGACTGGGTATTTGTGCTCGATACAGACGAGGTCGTGTCTACAGAGCTAATTACTGAGGTTAAAAGATTTGTGTTAAATGCAACTCCAAATGTGCATGGTCTTCAAATTCCTTATCGTAATCATATTTTTGGAATGCCTGTTCATTTTGGTGGAGAGAGATATTCTAGGATTCAATTATTTAGAAAACCGCATGGAATTTTTACTCCTTCTCCAATTCATGAACATCCTGTTGTTGAAGGTAGAATTGATAATGCCTCAGGTGCAATAAACCATTACTCTTATCGATCATTATGGGGCACACTGTCAAAATTCACCAAATACGCCTGGCAGGTAGCTGGTGAGAAGCGGAAAGACCGTGAAGGAGTGACGCTTAAGAAACTCTTCATGTATGGGCCTCACATGGTATGGGCGAGAGCCATAAAGGATCAGGGTTGGAGGGATGGATGGCGCGGTATCGTGATTGCAATTTGCTTTGGCTACATGGAGACACTGACATACTGGTTCCTTCTATGGAGAAATCTTACCGGTTTATAATGCGTATCCTCGGCGGTTGGCTACCCGTGTTTGCCGCGATAAGTATCCACCTTGCATATCTATTGCGGACTACATTCGTAGACTGGCCGGAAATGCTTTTATATCCTTGGTTTCTTACGAAGGGCCTTGTCTATTATCGGGACGTTGTGTTGGCGTACGTACCCGGAGCCTATTACTTTCTTTACGCCATCTACTCAATAATAGGGTTCTCCCCGGTTTCTGAACGTATTATCGCGTACGGACTCATTTTCATAACGGATATCCTGGTATATTTAACTACTTTGCGCGTAACCGGGAAAAGATCCGTATCGTTTGTCGCACTTGGATTCTTCATCTTCTGGCAGCCTATTTTTTCCGGCAACACCATATGGTATGAGACGATATTGGCCCCGCCCTACCTTTGTGCGTATCTATTGGCGCTCCGGTATCTTTCAAAGCCCAGCAAAGTACACGCAATATCGCTGGGGGTGGTGCTTGCGTCGGCGTCCCTGATCAAGCAGACGGCTATATGGCCGATTGCCGTGCTATGTGTGTTTCTGCTTATCGGTGCATTCCGGAAAGCCGGTAGGACCCGGCATGTCATCCTAATCGGGGTATTGCCGGTTGTCGCAAATTTATTAGTATGGGGATACTTCGCTCTGCTAGGTGCCGGGCGGGAGTTCGGGTTCTGGGCGTATGGGTTCCTTCTGGGACTTACCAAATCCGATAGTTACTACATCCTGCTTCCTTCTCGCAGCGAGATTGCCCTTATCGCACCCGCCTTCATCCCAGTTGCATTATTGGCAATCCGCAGACGCACAGGGGAAAGCCTGTTACTTATTACCATGCTTTTTGCGCTACTTGCCGCCGGACTTCCCCGGTGGGGGCTTCACCGGCTGCAGCCGGTGCTTGCATTTGCGTCCGTCGGTTTCGGTATGTATATAGCACATTTCATTGCAGAGAAACGCCGCGCGTTTATTACTTTTGGCATGGTCACCCTCATGGTGATTGCCTTGCTTTCCTGGAGAAGTTTCCGCGTGTTTGTCATCATCCGTGATCCGATGCAGCCCACGTTTTTTTCCGATACGTATATGCAGCTATTGGAGTATGTGAAGCGTGAGGCGACGGGAGACGTATTCATATACGGCAACTATGATTACCTCTATTATGGCTTGAATACCCGACCCGCGGCACTTCCCTGGGTGCCGCTTTTTCCCTGGAATGCGGAAGTGACGGGGATGCAACGCCGTATCATAACGGCACTGGACGATAACAGAATTCCCTACGTACTCTACATTCCCTACCATCCGGCGTCGGGATATTATCTCGATTATCGCCCCGTTGAACTTGACGCATATATCACCAATGCCTACGAACCGGTCGGATCGCTTCCGGTTTCCGGTGGTCTTCTTTACCGGCGTAGGGGTAATTAGGCCATCCAAGGTAACAGTGGTACAATAGGCTCGGTTATTCATCGGGGAACCAATGAGACGGCGTGATTTCGCATTTATTATTGTCGCGTATCATCCATCCAAAGATGATATGCGAACGCTTCAGCTCCGCTTAAAAGACTATCCCACCATTATTGTCGATAACGGGGGGACGCTGACGTTCGACGATGCAAAGCGCGCGACACTGCTTTCCCAAACGGCAAATATTGGATTCGGCGCGGCGGCAAACATCGGCATACGGTATGCCAGTGCCCGGGGAGTCAAATGGTTTATCATACTAAACCAGGATATGAAACTGAGTAACGACGCCGTACGGGAACTCGTGGCTAAACTCAAAAAACTCCCCCCCTCTGTTGCCGGTCCGACGGTTGGCGCGTTAGATCCCAAGCGTTGGACGACGATCAATCCATCCGACCGTTCCGAGTATGTCACGGGCTCATGCATGGCAATCCATGAGAAAGTCGTCAGCAAAGCCGGATATTTTTATGAGCCCTATTTTCTCTACTACGAAGATGCGGATTATTCGGTGCGGGCAAAACGGGAGGGTTTTCCCGTTCAACACATCAATCTGCCAGGCATCAGTCACGAGGAAACCGCTTCCCTCGGGAAGGGGTCGAAGATCCACCAGTATTATCTTGCACGGAACCACCTGCTTTTTGTTCGCCGTTTAGCGCCCCGCGCGGTAAAATTATACGAGCTTTTGCGTATGCCGTTGACCATATCAGAGCATGTCATCCGCCATGAGCGGGGTGCTGTTGCCGGCCTGCAGGATTTTATATTGCGGCGCTTCGGGGCAATCCGGAAGGGGAGAATATGACCATTGGCGTTGACGGTGGTGCATTATCGATCAGTGATGACCGCCTGAAGGTTGGCGTGTACCGGGTTGCGTATAACCTGATACGGGAATTAGCCAGGTTAGATGTGAAAAGTTTTTATAGGATTTATGGCTTTGGAGGGGGAGAGGAGGGGAGACGGACCCTTGACCGTCCGAATGTTTCGTTTGTCCGGCTCTATCGGCCCGGATTTAACAAAATATGGCAACCGATCGAATTACTAAGGCACCGTATCGACGTGTATCTGGGAATTTCCCAGTCCTTCCCGGTTACATTGTACGACGTCAAGAAAATCGGGTTCATTTATGATGTCGGTTTCCTGGACCACCCTGAGTATTATCGCGAGTCGTATTATGCGCTAACGAGTCAGACGTCCGAGGTCGTTAAACGGTCTGATCATATCATCACCATTTCCCATGCTTCCAAGGACAGTATCCATAAGCGGTACGGCGTACCGCTCAAGGATATGTCTGTTGCTTATTTGGGTGTTGACGCGATATTCAAAAAAAACGGTCAGGCACACGCTACCCGCATACCGTACTTCCTGTTCGTCGGTGCGTTGAAACCCGGAAAAAACGTTCCCATGATGCTGCGAGCGTTTGCGGAATTTCTCGTCGAATCCGGCGCGACATACGACTTTATCCTGGCCGGCAGTGACTACTGGCTTGATCCCGGCATTTCCGCAACGATTAACGCGCTTAAGCTCAAAGACCGTGTAAAAATCGTCGGATTTCTTGATGACGAAACGCTGGCATCCTATTACCGCGGGGCGACGGCGTTTGTGACGGTATCCGAGATCGAAGGGTTCGGGCTTCCCGCCGTGGAAGCAATGGCATGCGGTACACCCGTCATCGCTTCCGATCAGGGCTCATACCCGGAAGTCGTAGGATCGGCGGGTATACTGGTGAGCCCGAAAGACGAAACCGGGCTTGCGGATACGCTCACGAAAATAGTCGCTGACAAGGTGCTCCGGGCGTCACTTTCGAAGGCCGGGATTCTGCGGGCGAAAGAGTTCCGATGGCGTAAATTTGCGGAACGAGTGCTGGAGGTTCTTTCCACGGTTATCCACTCTTCATGAAGAAGCAGCACCTTGCCATCGTCCGGGGCAAGTTCCTCAATCGCTTTGAAATGCAGCAGTTTGAAGGGCTTGCCGCCCGCTACGAAATCACGGCGTTTTCTTCCCTGACACCGATCCATGCCGATTTTGCTTTTCCCACTGTGCGCCTTTTAAGTCCCGTTGATATTCCCTCATTCCCCTTCAAGATGCCCATTCTCAACCGGTTGTTTACCGATGCGCATTATCTGGTTGGCCTGGAAGCGAAGCTTCGGGGGTATGATATCGCCCATACGGCGGAGACTTATTATCACTACACCCAGCAATGCCTGAACGCGAAGCGAATGGGATACGTACGCCGGGTCGTCGTGACCGTATGGGAGACAAGACCACACGCAAATGAAGGAATCCGGGGAAGGAATCAGTTTAAGGAGCGCACCCGCAAACATGCCGATCATTTCGTCGCGGCAACCAACCGCGCCAGGGAGGCACTTCTATCGGAGGCTGTCGCACCCTCCCGCGTCAGCGTCATCGGTCCGCACATCGATACCGAGCGATTCCGGCCGGCGGATAAGAAACAGAACGGATTGACGGTTCTTTTCTGCGGACGGTTCGAGAAAGAGAAGGGGGTGCTTGATCTCGTTGAGGCTTTGCGCGTGCTTGCTACAGATCGACGATTCCGAACGGAGTCCCTGCGGATTAGATTTGTCGGTGGTGGCAGCCTCCGGGGCGTCATAACGGAAAAACTCGCAGCATTTCCAACGAATTGGCACACATCCCTCGAGAGTGCTACATATTTAGAAATGCCGGCGATCTACCAATCCGCGGACCTCTTTGTAGCTCCCAGTATCCCGACGCCCACGTGGGAAGAACAGTTCGGTATGGTGCTCATGGAAGCGCAGGCAAGCGGTCTCCCTATCATTACGACACGGACCGGGGGAATTCCGGAAAATGTGGGGAACGCGGCGGTCCTTGTCGAACCGGGCGATACGATGGCCCTCGCGCTTTCTCTTAAGGATCTCCTGTCGCATCGCATTAAACGCCGGACGCTTGGGAGCCGTGCGCGAAAGCGGGCGGTTACCGTGCATGATATATCGCACGGCGTACGGAAGCTCGACGAGCTTTACCGGTCGCTTCTTTAGGGCCGTGATACAATGGATTTATCCCTATGGGTTTATCCGCAGTCGTACTCACCAAAAACAACGCAGCAACCATAAAAGACACGCTCCGAAGCGTATCATTTGCCGACGAGGTCATTGTCGTCGACGATAACTCAACGGACGCGACAATCGCGCTTGCCAAGTCCATGGGAGCTGCCGTACATAAGAAATCACTTAATAATGATTTTGCAGGACAGCGAAACTTCGGACTTTCGAAAGCGAAAGGCGACTGGGTGTTGTTCGTGGATTCCGATGAACGCGTATCCGAGTCTCTAGCCCGGGAGGTTAGGGAGGCCGTAAAACAAATTGACGTCTCGGGATTTTATCTGAAGCGCCGGGACAGTATGTGGGGAAGGGCGTTAGAGCACGGGGAAACGGAACACGTCCGGCTCATGCGCCTAGGCAAAAAGGGGAACGGCATGTGGCAGCGACCGGTACATGAGGTGTGGGAGGTGACTGGCGTCGTCGGAACGCTATCCGAACCACTGGATCATTTTCCTCACCCCGATGTCGCACAATTTTTATACGACATTAACCAATACTCCTCGATTAATGCACGGTACTTGCGTGTGCAGGGAGTAAAGAGCTCATGGTGGCAGATACTGGTATACCCAACCGGGAAGTTCATTCAGAACTATTACCTGCGGTTAGGGTTCTTGGACGGGATGCCTGGCATGATTATGGCGGTCATGATGAGTTTCCACTCATATCTTACGAGAGCGAAATTATGGCATCTTGGAAAGTCCCACTGATCATCCGCCGGGCGGCATATCTTGTGGTGATTGCTGCGGCTGTTAAGGCAGTTGTTTCGTTGGCACGGGTCATTACGACCTCGGCACCCGACTTCCCGTATTACTACCAGGCAGGAAGCGAGTTTTTTAAAAAAGATAGTAATGCCATACATATCCTTCCGCCAGTCTCACGTTTCGTATACGCGCCGGTTGCGCTCATCCCGTACCCCATCGCCCAGGCGTTGTGGGTAATGGGCTCGGTAGTTAGCCTCTTATTAACTTTATGGATACTGAGACGCGTATCGGGCGTGAAACTGCCGTTGCCGCTTCTATGGGCAATCACGTATTTGGCGTTCCCGACACAATTTACCCTGGGGATGGGACAAGTAAACCTTATAACGCTCCTTATGGTGACCGGTGCTGTGTGGCACGAGCGGCAATCGAAATCAGTACACGCCGGCATCCTGCTGGCGTTTGCGATCCTATGTAAGCCGGAACTTATACTACTTCTTCCGTTGTTTCTGTTGACGAGGTCCTGGAGACTATTGGGTGTAACTCTATCGATACTCACGGTGACTCTGGGGGTGTCGATATGGTTATGGGGAATGGGAGACTATATCGCGTTTTTTAATAAGGTCAGCCCTGTCTTTCGAGATATTTCCGGATTGGGAATTTATTACAACCAGAGCCTTTCGGCCCTGCTGGTCAGGATGGGGGTTACTCAAAACGCGTGGCTTATGATTGCTAATGTAGCCGTGATGGGAATTACGGTATTTCATCTTATACGAAGTAAGGCAGTGTTACCCTCGGCACTATGGGTATATCTTCCCGCATTTCTCCTTGTTGAACCCATTGCATGGCAGCATCACCTCGTTTTTCTCATTCCCACATACGTATGGTTACTGCGCTCGGCAACAGGGATGCGCATGAATGCAGCGCTTGCCGCATCGTATGCATTGGTTGCATGGAATTTTGCCGCACCCGGATTTCTTGATACCATACCGTTTGGAGGGCTTGTCGCATCCCATGGGACTATGGGGATCGTGCTCGTGTGGTTGCTTGGACTTAAGACAGCGTATGAAACGTAATCTCCTTCCGCTTGCTCTACTTGGCTTGGGATTTACCGGGGGACAGCTCGTCACCCTCCCGTTGGGTACCGGAGTCCAAGTATCCGCCCTTGATCTGTCCGTTTTTCTTGTCGTGTGTGCGGCGGCGATCGGGAGCGGAAATAAAGGGTTTATTCCGAGGTTGTGGCTGCCGTTTCTGGCATTTGGTGTGGTATCGGTCGTCTCCGTCGCGGCTTTCTTGGGGTCGGTGCCAACGTATGTTATCGGCGGGGGAATGCTCTATATACTCAGATGGCTCGTATATGTATCGCTCTATTGGGCTGCGGCTGGTCCTTCCTGGCAAGCTACCGCGTGGGAAGGCGTGTTGGCTGCTTCCGGTCTCGGGATGGGAATTTTGGGCATCATACAATATTTCCTCTATCCGGATTTACGGAATCTGTATTACTTAGGGTGGGATCCCCATTTCGGAAGGCTGTTTGGGACACTTCTCGATCCGAATTTTACGGCAATCATACTTTCGTTGACGTCGCTCTGGTGGCTTTCGAAAATTGAGGAGGTAAAAACAAGAGGCCCGGCCATTGTCGGGACCGTGATTTCCCTTGGAGCGCTACTCCTGACGTATTCACGGAGCGGAATGCTCGCATTCAGTGTCGGAATTGTCGTCTGGGGAGCCCTGCGGGGCAAATGGAAGATGGTCATTGGGATACTTGCTGCATGCATTATGGTTGCCGTCATCCTTCCCCATACCGGAGAAGGGAGGAATCTTTTCCGCACCACTTCCTCAATTGCCCGGGTTGAGAGTGCTGGGCGTGCGCTTGCCCTTATCGCCGAGCGCCCAATTTTCGGTCATGGCTTTAACCTGCTCCGTTTCGTGAATACGGAGCGGAATTGGATTGACGAAACGACCGTTCCCTCCCGAGCAGGGAGCGTTATCGATACCAGCGTATTGTTCGTTGCTGCTACGACTGGGTTATTTGGTCTTGCGGCATTTGTGTGGCTTTTGGTTTCGCTTTTCCGGCTGGGAATTTCGGGATTGGGTAACGCGGCAGTGAGCGACCGGGCTGCCGTGTATGTGGCCGCGTTATCGATGGTTATTATCCATAGCATATTCACAAACAGCCTTTTCTACCCGTGGGTTATGGTATGGATGTGGATTACTACGGGAACACTGGAACAATCGCTTCGCCGTACCCGTTAGGGGATGTACTTTACGGTCCGGTCAGTACTTGTTTCGTTGCCTGCCGGATCCCGGGATGTAATGGTCAGTTTATTATCTCCGTCGTTGAGCGGCATACTGTAGGCAAATGATCCGTCCGATTTGACGACGACGATCCGCCCGTTGATCGTTACTTTCATATCCTCGTCGGTGAGTCCGGTAACGGTGACCTTATGCGTTCCGTCGTTGACGGTGCTGTTATTTTCCGGCGAATCAATCGTAAGTTTGGGAGGAGTGCGGTCGATAATCGTTGTGAGAATATTTGACGTGTCACTTGTGTCCTTATCATCGGTCACCTTCGCGCTTACGGTAAGGTTTCCTTCGGATACAGGAATGTCCGAAACGGTAAAGTCTCCGGATTCGGGAACGGGAATTTTTTTGTATTCCTCGGCGTTAACAAACAGGATAAGCGTCGTTTTGGGAGTTGCCTTTCCGCTGACCTGAAGGGTTGCGCTGTTTGTCGCTTCGGGTAGCTGCTCGAGGATGGGCGGCAGGAGGATCGCGGACTGCTGCTGGGATTGCGGTGTTGCGCCGCGGATGCGGTCAATAAGCAGACTGAATCCGACAAGGATCCGCAAGCCGAAAAACGCAAGGAAAACAAGAAGTATCGCTGAGCCCAAGAACGCAACGGCGATCCTGCGTCTGGCTTTCCGTTCTTCAACCCTGCTAATACGTGAGAGGACCATGAGCCCCTTGTCAGAATTGGACTGACATCTACGGTTTACGATACCGCTGCTCTGCCGTTGAGCTAAAGGGGCGCTTACTACACGCGAAATATACCATGTTATTATAACAAACCATACACTGAATATGCAGCTGTAAAGGGAAAAAGAGCAGCGGCTGTATTAGTACGGCTTTGCCGGACGCCGCGTCGAGAAAAAACCGAAGGTTTTGTCTCGAGATTTAGCCCGTAGTCCACCGTGCAAAGATGCCGTTGGGGAGATGTCGGCCGCTTGTTGAATCCCTCAGGGCAAGCTCGCCCCACTCGATGGTCCCGGGAAGCGTACGGGTCATGTCTTCAAGCATATTCTTAAGAACGATTCCTGATAAGTCGGCCGTGTAGGCATTCAGCAGGATGAATTTCGGACGCGGAGAAAGAATCTGGCGGCATGCGTCCAGCATATCCGGTAGGTCATCTTCTATTTTCCAGACTTCGCCTTTGGTACCCCGTCCGAAGCGCGGCGGATCGAGGATAATCGCATCATAGGTGTTGCCGCGGCGGGCTTCCCTAAGAACGAACTTATACGCGTCTTCAACGATCCAACGGATAGGTTTGCCGGAGAGATTGGAAGCTTCGGCATTTTCCTTTGCCCACTCAATGGCCCCACGTGCTGCATCGACATGGGTCACGTGCGCACCTGCCGCAGCACAGGCAAGGGTGGCGCCGCCGGTATAGGCAAACAAGTTGAGTACTTTAAACGGCTGGCCATCAATGTGGTTATGCATCCATTTCCAGTTGATTGCCTGTTCGGGGAATACGCCGACATGTTTAAACGACGTGGGCTTGAGCGCGAAAGTCAGTGTACGGTACCGTATAACCCAGTGATCCGGCGGGGCTTTCCGGATATCCCAGCGTCCTTCGTCCTGAGAGCTCCGCATGTAGGTTGCATGCGCTTCGTTCCAGATACCGGCCGGTGCGTGCTTTTTCCAGATTGCCCGGGGATCCGGCCGGGCGATGATATAACTGCCGAAACGTTCAAGCTTCATGCCCTGCCCGCTATCAATAAGTTCGTATTCCTGCCAATCCGACGGCGCCCAAAGCGTGATAGAATTTTCCATTTTTCAATTGTATCATGGGGTATTACGCAAGCCATGGTAAAACACCTTACGGCCTTTATCATCGCCTTTTCAGTTTCCCTTGCCGCAATCGGGTACGGTTGTTGGTCCGTTTTGGGCCCCGTAGGGGATGGGGAAAACGTGGTATTTGTCGTACCCCAGAACGATGACGGATTCGATGTCCCCGGCGCACTCAAAGCGCACGGGCTTATTCGAAATGAGCTCGCGTTCCGGTTATTCGATAATTTTTTCGGACCCGAAACACAGATCGTGCCCGGCGGATACCGACTCGGGCCATCAATGACCGCATGGACGATGGTAACGAAACTAAGAAGTCCTCCGCAGCTCGTATGGGTATCCATCCGGGAGGGATTGCGGAAGGAGCAAATCGGTGAAATTCTCGGGCCGACACTCGGATGGACCCTGGAACAGGAGTACCAATGGAACGCGATAAACGACGGGAATCCTGAATATGAGGAAGGGGTCTATTTTCCTGATACATACCTCCTACCGAGCGACGAACCCGTCAGTGCGGTTGCGAAACGCTTTCTGGATCGCTTTGCGGAAAAGGTCGGTCCTTCCATGGGCAAGTTCGCCGAAAAAAATATCAAATGGACGACCGCAATAAAAATCGCATCACTTATTGAACGGGAAGCGGGCGGAGCTTACGACATGCCGCTTATTGCCGGGATCATATGGAACCGTCTGGATAAGGGCATGCGGCTTGATATCGATGCGACACTGCAGTATGTCAAAGGGAACAGTGAAATCGGTTGGTGGCCCAGGGTTGTACCCCAGGATAAGTTCGTATCTTCCCCGTACAATACCTACAGAAACGAGGGTCTTCCGCCTGGTCCGATCAGTAATCCCGGTCTGACCGCGATTGAAGCGGTACTGAATCCGGAACAAACGGACTGCCTCTTTTATCTCCATTCAGCGGATCGGCAGATCCATTGCTCGGTAACCTACGAAGAGCATATGGAGAACATTGACAAGTTCCTCTGACTAGGCCGGCAGATGCGTCAGTAATTCGACGGTAAAAAACGAGATATACAATCCCAGCAGGATAAACGCTTCTTTTTTTGATATGGTGTGCTTGCTTTTTGCAAAAATGAAAAAGAGGATGAGTCCCACGATCAGGAATGCCAGACTTACCGAATAACTGTTGTTTAAGGTAATCGATTTCCCGTACCAAAGCGCAAGCAGTCCGTAGAGGAATGAATTAAATGATGCTGATCCGAGATAATCGCCGAACGCTACCTGGTTGCTTCTCATAAAAAGAGAACGTACGATCAGAGACATTTCCGGGAGGTTGGTCCCGATGCCGATGATCATAAGACTGATGAAAAATTCCGAAAGGCCCAAAAGATGCGCGAAATATTCCGTCTGGAGTACCACCATCCTGCTAGAGGCGAAAATAAGCAATGCTCCGGTCGCGATTTTGGCTAACTCTGTTCCTACGGAAAATTTTTTGAATTTGGCAAGGGTAGCGACATTTTTGACAAATCCGCGCCTATTTTGGATGACGAGTGCTGAGACGACATAGAGGAACACGGCAATAACGGCATCGGTCCTGCTTACGTTGCCGTCCAGGGAAAGGAGTACTGGTGTTGCGACCACGAGAAGCGGCAGAATAAGATTGTGGCCCCGGACCTCTTTATTGATGACGATGTCACGTCCGACAATCGCAAGGAGTGGGATCACCATAAGAAATAGTACGATGGAAGCCCCGATCAGATTGCCGACAAATATCCCCGGTTCGTTTTGGAGTGCTGCGTTGACCCCGACGGACAGCTCGCTTATCGAAGTGAAGAATCCGAGGACAAGAAACGAAACGATAAACGAAGATAGCCGGAGTTTGTGGGAAAGCTTTTCGACGGATTTAATGGCAAGTCCTGCCCCTATCCAGATGCCGACAAACGAAGTGATATATATCAGCACATGGTTGAGCATATCAACCAGTGTAGCAAATTTGAGCCATTGTACCAAACAGCTCGAACATATTTTAGCAAAAATTACTGAATTCTGAAAGCTGCCGCCTTCACTAAAATTTCGGCGGCTAAACCGGCGGCGGCAAGGAAAAGGGGTTAAAGGGGA